>Ga0209381_1000302_pt1 | contig 133238 bp, 110 predicted proteins | sample DewCreD2012metaG_FD_184111 | JGI IMG/M metagenome (GOLD analysis project Ga0209381, IMG submission 184111) | Hot spring sediment bacterial and archeal communities from British Columbia, Canada, to study Microbial Dark Matter (Phase II) - Dewar... ...
CGGATACATCGTCATGGGTGGCCCTCCTCCTCCTTGAACTTCCACCCAGGTATCCTATCCGCTGAAAAGCGGTCACTTCATGTGCTAATCCATGCGGACAGATCACGTGCTTACTACACCTTGGTGTCCTTGTTTGACGCGAGTTCTTCGATTGAGTAGCCTTGGAGGCCCCCGAATCCGCTGACCCTGAGGTTGCCGCTCGGGAGGAGATCGACAAATTGCGCGCGATCCTGCGTCCATCCGCCAAACGACGTCGCCCATTTGAGCCTGCCCTCCTTGTCGAACGACGCGACGTAGCCATCGGTCGAAGGTTTGTGCCTACCATAGAAAACCAACTCCACCGGCTTGCCGTCGGTGCCCTGGAGTAGCGAGCCATCCCAGTAGCTTCCAGCGGCGAAGAAGCCTCCTTCGCTGTTTTCAACGATATGTTGCATCATCAACTCTGAAAGCCGTGCGCCGCTGGAAAAACTCCAAGACACCCGTCCTTCCGAATCCAGCGAGAGGACAACAAGATCATGGGTTCCTACCGCACTTAACCGCGCAACGACTTCGCCCGAGCGATCGAGATCGGCAGAATCCTGGAACCAGAGAGACGCCTTGATGCTGCCATCAGAAAAGGCCTTCACTGCCCACGGCATCTCCCATCCGATGCCTCCTAACTGTATCCACCACTGGACATTGCCGTCGCTGGATATTTTGACGAAAAGTGCATCTTGATCCCCTCGAGACGTGACCGTGGCCTCCTGACCGCCAGCGAGCGGAAGCTTGATAGAACCCACGAATTCAATCCCAACAACAACAGCCTCCTCGGACACCCAGTCTATGTTCCATCCCCTGGAATAGTCTGCGCCGTGGAACAGAATTGTCCGCTTTTCCTTCCCATCCTGTTCAAAAAAGCTCACAAAGGCGTTCTTTTCAGATCCAACGGAGTAGTGAGTTTTGGCTCCGTCGCCGCTCTCGACATCGGACTCGGGCCCGATCTGGCCGGTAAAAGCAATGTCACCGAAACTGTTTACTGACGAAGCCCTGATGACGTCTTCGATCCCGGTGCTCGCGATCGAGCCGCGCCACTTCAACACCCCGTCTTTCGTGATCCGGAAGAAATACGGGTCCGAAGAGAGCTCCAGCGCGGCGGGCATGGGGGCGAACGAGAAGGTGTCGCCGGATGCAGTTGTGACAACACATGGGCCATCACAGTTTCCTGAGACAATGAGGTCGCTCTCACCAATTTTCTCTATCAACCTCAGCGAATCAAACTGCGGACCATGGATCTCCGCGATGACCTGGAACCTCGTCCCATCTGGTCCCGGCCCCGCCCCGTCGCCGCAGCCGCAGAAGAGAAACGCAAGAAAAAACAAACTCATCGCGCCCGACCTCATGACCCGCCTCCTTGCGTTGTTCGTGAAGGGTTTTCTCTCCCCAGGTTTGGTTCAGGCGCGAGTCTAGCACAGGCAGGGAGGGCCGCGGGAGTGGCAGGGCGGAACACATTGAAACACAACAGCTTTTGGCGGGGACAGGCCCCTGGGGCCTGGCGGGTATCCCGGCGGCCTTGTAATATCCCTCGGGCCAAGGTCACTGTTTTGCCCTCCATATACTTAAGTGCAGTTCGAGGGCATTTTGTGTCAAAAATCTTTTGGATTTTTTCATCGGCCTGAAAAACCTACAAGAAAAGCATATGGACAGCCCCCTTGATTTCTCCTTCTTCGGGCGCGGCGACGACATCCGGCCCATCACCGGAAAACTCGCGGTGATCGAACCCCCCGAGCTGGTGTGGGACTAGCGGCTAGCCACCGTAGCGATGGTAGGCCGCGCAGGTGCCCTCGCTCGACACCATGCACGGCCCCACCGGGTGCGCGGGATCGCAGGCGGTGCCGAACAGCGGGCACTCCGGCGGCCGCACCGCGCCCACCAGCACCTCTCCGCAGCGGCACCCCGCGGGCTCCCGGCTCTCCTGGGGCAAAATGTCGAAAACCGCGCGCGCGTCCCTCTCGGCGAACGCCGGCCGCAGGGCCAAACCGCTTTCGGGGATCTCTCCCAGACCCCGCCAGCGGGAGGCCTCCGGCTGGAACACCCGCGCCATGATCTCCTGGGCCGTCCGGTTGCCCGGCCCGCTCACCACCGCGCGGTACTCGATTTCCACCTCGGAGGCCCGCCGGCGCATCTGCCGAAGCAACATGAGAATGGAAAGCAGCACGTCCCCCGGTTCGAACCCGGCCACCACGCACGGAATGCGGCGTTCATCTGCCAGAGGACGGTAGGCGTCGGCCCCGATGATGGCGCTCACGTGGCCGGGAAGCAGCAGCCCGTCCACCGCGAAGTCGGGCCGGGCGAACAGCGCCCGCAGCGCCGGCGGCACCAATTTATGCGCCGAGAACAGGTAGAAGTTGGAGACGTCTTGCGCCGAAAGCAGCGCCGCCGCCACCGTGGGCGCGGTGGTCTCGAACCCCACCGCCAAGAAGACGACCTTGCGCCGCGGCTCGGCCCGTGCCAGCGCTACCGCGTCCAGCGGCGAATACACAACGCGCACGTCGGCACCCCGGGCGCGGGCCTGGGCCAGCGAGGAGCGCGTCCCCGGCACCCGCAGCATGTCGCCGAAACTGGCGACGGTGACGCCCGCGATCCCGGCCAGCGCGATGGCCTGGTCGAGGGTCTCGTTGGGCGTGACGCACACCGGACAGCCGGGGCCGGAAACCAGCCGCACCGAAGGGGGCAGGAGCCCCGGGATTCCCGAGCGGCGAATGGCGACCGTGTGCGTGCCGCACACCTCCATGATGCTCACCGGCGGCAGCGCTGCGGCCTCCGCGCGGATGGCGGCCACCAGCCGGGCGCCGAGCTGGGGATCCGACAGCGCCTGACTCAGCCTGGTGCCGGAGTTCATCCGTCCTCCTCCCCCGCCGCCGCGACCTCGCGAATGAGATCGAGCGTCGCCCGGGCCTCCTCCTCGTTGAGCGTCTGGATGGCGAACCCGGCGTGGATGAGCACGAAATCGCCCTCGGCCGCGTCCGGCAGCATGGCAAAGCTCACCTCGCGCCGCACCCCCGCCTGTTCCACCGTGCCCATCTCGCCCTTTCGCTCGACGACTTTCATCGGGACCGCGAGGCACATGAGAAAACCTCCTTGCGGGCCGCGGCCACCGCCGCCTGGCCCAGGCACAGGCCGCCGTCGTTGGCGGGCACCCGCCGGTGAACGATCACCGAAAATCCCTCCCGCCGCAAGCCGGTTTCCAGGGCCTCGTCCAGCCGCCGGTTCATGAAGCATCCGCCGGAGAAAGCCACCCGTTCCGGCCCCCCCTGCCGGCGAATCTCCCGGCAACAGGCGATGAAGCCCTCGGCCACGGTGCGGTGGAAGCGCGCGGAGAGCAGCCCGATGGGCGCGCCGCGATCCCTCTGCTCGAGCAGCTGCCGAAGCATCGGCCGCCAGTCGATTTCCAGCAGCGCGCCTTCCCGGCGCAGCGGCGCGTCGAACGGCGTTCCCGCAAGCTCGCCGGCCGCCGCCTCCAGTTCGGCAGCGGCCTGGCCGTCGTAGTCCGCGCGCGGGCAGATTCCGAGCAAGGCCGACACGCCGTCGAACAGCCGGCCCAGACTCGAGCACACCGGCGCGTTCACACCGCGGCGGGCCGCGGCGACGACGCCGGAGAAAAGCCGATCATCGCCGCACAGCGCCCGCGCGGATCGGGCCAGTTCCTCCCCGCCGGCGGCAAGCAAAAGCCCCACCGACGTCCGCCAGGGCTCGCGCACCGCCGCGTCTCCGCCCGGAAGCACAAACGGCAGCAACCTCGCCGCCCGCCGGTACTCCGCCGCCGAGCCCACCAGCACCTCGCCGCCCCAGATCGTCCCGTCGTCGCCCAGACCCGTACCGTCGAGACAGAGGCCGATGGCCGAGCCCTCGACGCCGGCATCGGCCAGCGCCGCTGCCAGATGGGCATGGTGGTGCTGGACGGCCATGAGCGGCAACCCGAGTTCCCGCGCCAAATTGGTCGAACCGTAGTCGGGATGGCGATCGCAGCAAACGTATTGCGGCCGTATCCCGGTCAGGCGAGAGAGCTGTTCCAGCGATCGGCGAAAGTGCTCCAGCGTGACCGGGTTGTCCAGGTCCCCGATGTGCTGTGACAGGTAGGCCTGCTCGCCGCGGACCAGGCAGAAGGTGTTCTTCATCTGGGCCCCGACCGCCAGCAGGCCATCCGGCGCGCCCGGGAGCGGCAGCGGCTCCGGGGCGAACCCGCGCGAACGGCGGACGAGCGCCGGCTCCCGGTCTCGCAGGTAGGCCACCGAATCGTCGCAGGAGACCCGGATTTCGCGATCGTGGAGCAGGAAGGCGTCCGCCAGGTCCGCCAGTCTCTCCAGCGCCTCGTCGTTTTCGCGGGCGATGGGCTCCTCGGAGCGATTGCCCGAGGTCATGACCAGCGCCGGAAACTCGCGGCACAGCAGATGGTGCAGCGGGGTGTACGGCAACATGACGCCGAGGCGCGACAGGCCGGGCGCCGCCGCGCCCGCCACGGGCGAGGCCGCCTGCGTGTCGAGCAGCACGATGGGCCGCGCGGGGGATTCGAGCAGGGCGGCCTCCTCCGCGCTCAACCGGGCCAGCCTCCGTACCGCCACCAGGTCGGCGACCATCAGGGCCAGCGGCTTGCGCCCGCGCCGTTTGCGCCGGCGCAGCTCCCGGACCGCCTCTTCCCGGCTGGCATCGACCGCCAGGTGAAAACCGCCCAGGCCCTTGAGGGCCAGGATGCGCCCCTGCCGCAGCCGTTCGATGCTCCCGGCGAGCGGATCTCCCGGCAGCGGGTTCCCCCGAGCGTCGCACAGGGACAGGCGCGGTCCGCAGGCGGCGCAGGCCACCGGCTCGGCGTGGAAGCGCCGGTCGGCGGGATCCTGGTACTCGGCGCGGCAGTCCGCGCACAGCGGAAAGGCTCTCATCGAGGTGCGCGCCCGGTCGTAGGGTAGCGACTCGATGATGGTGTAGCGCGGCCCACAGCGAGTGCAGTTGATGAACGGGTAGCGGTGGCGCCGGTCGGCCGGATCCAACAGCTCGCGCAGGCAGTCGGGGCAGGTGGCCAGGTCCGCGGGGATGCGTGCGCGACCGTCGCTTTCGGTGCGTTCCGACTCCAGGATGCGAAAGCCCGCGGGCAACGCCTGTGCCAGCGGCTCCGTCTCGACGGACTCGACGTGCGCCAGGCCCGGCACCACCCCGGGGAGGCGCCGGCGGAACTCCTCCAGCGCCGAGGCGGGCCCCTGGATCTCGATCACCACGGCGCGTCCGGTGTTGCGTACGCCGCCCGACAGACCGAGCTCCGCCGCCAGCCGGTACACCGCCGGCCGGAAACCCACGCCCTGCACCCGACCGGTGACGGAGAGCCGGATGGCCGCGCTGCCGCTCATGCGCGCGTTCGCTTCCCGCCCCGTTTTGCGCCCTGGCGGCGCCGCTGGACCTGAGACGTAAGCCATTCGTAGAACGCGGGCAGACCCTCTCCCGTCCGGCACGAGATGTCGAGGATGCGCAGCCCGGGATGGACCCGCCGCGCCGCCTTGTGGATGGCCGAAAGCTCGATGTCCAGGTGCGGCAGCAGATCGATCTTGTTGACGAGCAGCAGCGACGACTCGCGGAACATCAGCGGGTACTTGGCCGGCTTGTCCTCGCCCTCGGTCACCGCCGCCAGCACCACCTTGTGGTCCTCGCCCACCACGAATTCTGCCGGGCACACCAAGTTGCCCACGTTCTCGATCACCAGCGCGTCCAGCCGCCCCAGCGGCGCCCCGACCAGTGCCGGGGCGATCATGCCCGCGTCCAGGTGGCAGGCGCCGCGGGTGTTGATCTGGTGCACCCAGGCCGCCCCGGCGCGCTCCACCCGCCGCGCGTCCAGCGTGGTCTGGATGTCGCCCTCGATGACCCCGATGCGAAGTTTCCCGCGCAGATCGCGCAGGGTGCGCTCCAGCAGCGCGGTCTTCCCCGCCCCCGGCGAGCTCATGAGGTTGAGCACCAGCAGCCGGTGGCGATCGAACAAGGCGCGGTTCTGCGCCGCCACCTGATGGTTGGCGTCCAGAATGTCCTTCAGCACGGTGACCTTCATGGCGAATCTCCCTTGTCCCCGGTGACTTGCACCAGGTCGAGTTCCTTGCCGGACACGATCTCGGACAGCGCCTGCCCGCAGCGCGGACAGAAGAAAGCGAACTGTTGCACCCGCACCACCCTCTGGCAGGCGCGGCAGCGGGCCTTGAGCGGGACCAGCTCGATCTCGAGCGCGGCGCCTTCGGCCACCGTGTCCCGGCTCATCACCGCGAAGGCCTCCCGCATGAGCTCCGGCACCACGGCGCGCATCTCGCCCGCGCGCACGACAAGGCCGGTGACCCGGACCAGGCCGTTCTCCTCGGCCGTGCGTCGCACGACCTCGAGCAGCTCCTCGATGATGGATGTCTCGTGCACGAAGCCTCCCGGCCTTCGCCGGGCGCAATCTACCCTTGAGCGGTCCGGCTGTAAAGAGGGGCGCGCCGCCGATCCGGGTTTGACAAACCCGGCCTTCCCTGTCAACGCTATGTCGGGCCGACCGGACGCTCCGGCGGCCACACCGCGAGGTTTCCCATGTGCGCCGACCGATTGCAGCTGTGCGACCTTGGCAAGCTCAAGCAGAAGAAACAACCCATCGTCATGGTCACCGCCTACGACTACCCCACCGGCCGCCTGGCGGACGAGGCGGGCGTGGACTGCGTGCTGGTGGGCGACAGCCTGTCGAACGTGGTGCTGGGCTACCCGGACACCGTGCCGGTGACCATGGACGAGATGCTGCACCACGTCAAGGCGGTGACCCGGGCGGTGCGCCGGGCGGTGGTGATCGCCGACATGCCGTTCCTCTCCTTCCAGGTGTCGCCCGAGCGCGCCATCGAGAACGCCGGGCGCTTCCTCAAGGAGGGCCTGGCCCAGGCGGTCAAGGTCGAGGGCGGCGGGCACCTGGTGCCGACGGTGGCGTCCATGGTGCGCGCCGGCATCCCCACCGTGGGGCACCTGGGGCTCACCCCGCAGACCGCCTCGCTGCTGGGCGGCTACCACGTCCAGGGAAAGACCGGCCGGGCCGCGCACGCCATCCTGGAGGACGCCTGGCACCTGGAGCAGGCGGGCATTTCGCTCCTGGTGCTCGAATGCGTTCCCGACCGCCTGGCCGCGCGCATCGCGAAGGAGCTCACGATCCCGGTGATCGGCATTGGGGCCGGCGCCGGGTGCGACGGCCAGGTACTGGTGTTCCACGACTTGCTCGGCATTACCTTCGGTTTTGCTCCCAAGTTCCTCAAGGTCTTCGCCGACGCGGGGGAGACGATGCGAAAAGGCCTGTCGGACTATGCCCGTCAGGTGCGAGAGCGGACCTTCCCTGCGGTCGAGAACAGCTTCTCCATCTCGGACGAGGAGTGGCAGCGCCTGGAAGGCTCGACGCGAAAGGAGCGCGAATGAGCGCCCGCATCCTGTCGGGGACCGAGATCGCCGCGACGGTCCGCGGCGAGCTGGCCGGGCGGGCCTCGGCACTCGGCGCGGCGCTGGGCCGGCCGCCGGGGCTGGCGGTGGTGCTGGTGGGCGACAACCCCGCCTCGCGTTCCTACGTCACCGGCAAGCGCAAGGCCTGCGCCGAGATCGGGGTGCGCACCTTCGATTTCGATCTTCCGGCCACGACCGGCATGGACGAACTGCTCGGGCTTCTCGATCGCCTCGACAACGACGGCGCGGTGGACGGCATCCTGGTCCAACTCCCTCTGCCCTCCCACCTCGACGAACGGCGCGCCATCGCCGCCATCTCGCCGGACAAGGACGTGGACGGCATCCACCCGGTAAACGCCGGACGACTGCTGCGCGGCGAGGACGGCTTCGTCCCCTGCACGCCGCTGGGCGTGATCGAGATGCTGCAGAGGAGCCAGATTCCCATCCGCGGCGCCCACGTGGTCATCGTGGGTCGCGGCGACCTGGTGGGGCGGCCGCTCATGTGCCTGCTGCTACGCAAGGGCGAGGGCGGCGACGCCACGGTCACTGTGTGCCACTCGGCCACGCCGGACCTGGGGCGCTTCACCCGCGACGCCGACATCTTGGTGGCGGCGGCGGGGCGACCCCGCGTGGTCACCGCCGACATGGTGAGGGAGGGCGCGGTGGTGATCGACGTGGGCGTGAACCGCGTCGGCACCACCTCCTCCGGCAAGGCGAAACTGTGCGGGGATGTGGACTTCGAGCCGGTGGCGGAGCGCGCCTCGGCCATCACGCCCGTTCCCGGCGGGGTCGGCCCCATGACCATCGCCATGCTGCTTTCGAACACCCTGCGCGCCGCGGAGCGCTCACGGCCCGGCGGGGCGGGATGACGAACCCGGCCATGGGAGCGTCGAGTCGCCCATCGCGCGCCATCCGTCTCGTGCTGTTGCTCGAGGCCGTCCTGGGCGGGCTGGTGCTCGTGTGGTCGCTGCTCGACCAGGAGCGCATCAAAAACGATCTGGAGCGGTTGCAGCGGACCCACGTGGATCTGACGGTGAAGCTGATCGCGGACGGCCTGTCCCACGCCAGCGCCGCCATGGACTCGCTGGCCGAACAGGCCGAGGAAGAGCTGGCCATTCGCCTGGAATGGCTGGCGAAGACGCCGTGGGACGACATCCGCCCGGAGACGCTGCGGGAGCTGGGCCTCGAAATCTATCTGCGCGAGGAGCCGGGAGCCGAGGCGCTGGCGGTGTTTTCGGAAACGGCGCCGGCCCGCCGCGCCGCCGTCGTCGAGCGGCTTCGCCGGATCCCGGCGGACGAGCCGCTGGACGAGACGCTGCTCTCGCCCGAGAAGCTGCTGTGCGCCTCGGCGCCCCTTCGCCAGGGACGCGCCGTCGCCTGCCGGCCGGCCGAGACCTGGCTGCGGTTCAAACAGGATGCCAGCCTGGGCCACTGGCTGCGCGAGGTGGCTGTGTCTCCGGTGCGCTACGTCCTGGTCCAGGACGCGGACGGGATTCTGGCCGGCGCGGGGGATTTCCAAGGCCGACCCATCCGGTTGGACGATCCAATCCTGGCCGATACGCTCCGCTCGGGCGCCGCCTCCTACCGTTTTCTCTCGCTCGGAGACAGCGAGTTGTTCGAGGGACTGAGCCTGCTGGCGCTGCCCGACGACAGCCGGGCCGTGCTGCGGGTCGGGCTCGATGCCGGTCCGGTGCAGGCCATGCGACAGAGCGTCCGCCGCAGGCACCTGACCTTGCTGGCGGCGGTGGTCTTGTTGCTGGCGGGGACGCTGCTGGCGGGCTGGCGCCTGTCTGTGCGGGATCGGCGCCTCGGCGCCCTGGAGGAGGCGGCCGCCGAACGAGAGCGGGAGCGCCAGCACTGGCAATCCCTGGGCCAGATGGCCGCCGGCGTGGCCCACGAAGTGCGCAACCCGCTCAACACCGCCCGCATGGCCGCCCAGCGCCTTGAGCGCGAGTTCTCCGTGCCCGAGGGCGAGCGCGAGGAGTTTCGCGATCTGTGCCGCGTGTTGCGCTCGGAGTGCGACCGCATCGGCCGGGTGATCGAGGAGTTTTTGGATCTCAGCCGGCCGCTGGTGCTGAACCCGGCGCCGGCTCGCCCGGAGGATTTCGAGCCGGCTCTGTTCGCCGGCGTGCGGCTGCGCGCCGAGGCGGAAAAGAAGACGCTCCGAATCCGAGTGGAGGAGATCCCGCCGGGGCGATACGATTTGCCGAGGCTGCGCCAGATCGCCGACAACCTCGTCGGCAACGCCCTCGACGCCATCGCTCCGTCCGGCGAGGTCCGCGTTCGGCTCTGGCACGACAGCGGCACGCTGCGCCTGCTCGTCGATGACAACGGGCCGGGAATGGACCCGTCATTGCTCGAGCGCATCCGCCAGCCATTCACCTCCACCAAGGCCCGAGGGCTGGGCATGGGGCTGTTTCTGTGCCGCCGCATGGCCGAGGCCCACGGCGGAGGCCTTGTTATCGAGAGCGAGCCGCAAAAAGGCACGCGGGTCGAGGTTTTCGTCAGACCGGCGCCGCCGGAGCCCGGGGAGTGACGCATGCCGGAGTATCTCTTGCTTTTGGTCGAGGACGATGCCAACCAGCGCAAGACGCTTGCCGGGTTCTTGCGCAAACGCGGCTACCGGGTGGCCGAGGCCGGATCGGTCGAAGAGGCGCAACGCACCGCCCGGCTGTCTCCCCCCCACCTGCTCATCACCGACCTGCGCCTGGGCGGCCCCACCGGCATCGAGCTGCTGCGCGACCTCAAGCCGCTGTTTCCGGAGATGGAAGCGCTGGTGCTCACCGCCTACGGGACCATCTCCGACGCGGTGGAGGCCATGCGGGCCGGAGCGTACGATTTCGTCACCAAGCCCATCGATCTCGATCGGCTGGAGTTGCTGGTGGCCAAGGCGCTGGAGCGCGTCGCGCTGCAAGACGAAAACCGCCGCCTGCGCCAGGTCGCGAAAGAAGAGGCCTTCGCCACCCTGGTGGGAGACTCCGAGGCCATGCGCCGCGTGCGCGAGATGGGAGCCCGCGTGGCCCAGAGCCGCGTTCCCGTGCTCGTGCTGGGCGAATCCGGCACCGGCAAGGAGGTGCTGGCCCGCGCCATCCACCGCGCCTCGCCGCGCGCCGAAAAGCCCTTCGTGGCGGTGAATTGCGCCGCCTTGCCCGAGGGCCTCATCGAGTCCGAACTCTTTGGACACCAGAAGGGATCCTTCACCGGTGCCTCGTCCGACCGGCCGGGACGGTTCGAACTGGCCTATGGGGGCACGCTGTTCCTCGACGAGGTGGGAGACATCCCGCTGCCGTTGCAGGTGAAGCTGCTGCGGGTGCTGCAATCCGGCACCTTCGAGCGGCTGGGCGGATCCAAGACCCTGCAGGCCGACGTGCGCCTCGTCGCTGCCACCCACCGCGACCTGGAAGCCAGGATCCGGGAGGGCAGCTTCCGGCAGGATCTGTACTACCGGCTCAACGTCGTGGCCATATCGATCCCGCCCCTGCGCGAGCGGCCGGAGGACATCCCGGTCCTGGTCGACCATCTCCTTCGCAAACACCGCGATCTCGCGGGGATGACCGTGGACGGCGTGGAGCCCGAGGTCATGGAGCGGCTGCGCCGCTTTCCCTTCCCCGGCAATACCCGCGAGCTGGAGAACTGGATCGAGCGCGCCCTGGTGCTGGCGTCCGGTCCCCGGCTCTCACGCGCGGACTTTCCGCCGCAGCTCTTCGACGAGCCCGCGGCCGGCGGGGCTTTGGGTCCTGCCGCTCCTCTCGCCGGCGGTCTCGACGAGCAGGTGGCCGAACTCGAGCGTAGGCTCATCCGAGAGGCTTTGGATAAATCCCGCGGGAACCAGAGCGCCGCCGCGCGCGAGCTTGGCATCACCGAACGCGCCATTCGCTACAAGATCAAAAAATACGATATCCGCTGAGCGGAACCGCCCAGCGAAGGCCGGTACCGCTCCACCATCCAAACTCGACGAAAATGTCGAATCCAAGGTCGAACTCGACCAGGTGGTCGAGCCCTGAAGGGGCCGCCCGATCGGGCAATATCCATATTTATCAATAAGTTGCTTTCGCGATGGCGGCCGGCACGCGGTTTGCTTCAATTCGCTGCAGGTAACTTGCCCGGCTCAAGCCGGAAAAGGAGGCAGCCATGTTGTGGAAGCTTTCGATTGTGTCGGTCGCGATGATGTTCTTTGCCGGGATCGCCTTCGCCCAGGATGTCGACAAGGAGAAGGCCCAGAAGCAAAACCAGTCTCGCCAGGAAAAGACCGTCGAGAAACAGTCCGGCGAGCAGAAGGGCGACACGGTCCGCACCCAGAGCCAGGTGCGCCAGCGCAAGCAGCTTCGGGATGGCAGCGGCCAGGCCGGCCAGCCCGCGCAGGGCGGCCAGGCGGCCTCCGGTGGCACGGAATACGTGGGCGCCAACGACGTGGGCCACGACTCGGTAACCGACGGCGATGACAGCGCCGCCTCCGACCAGAAGAAGCGCGGCCAGCACCGCAACCGCTACCGCCACCGCTACCAGAACCGGACCGGCAACGGCCCCGGCGACGGCTCGGGCACCGGAATGATGGGGTCCGGCGGTGGGCGCGGCTTCGGCCAGGGCTTCGTGGACGCCAACGGCGATGGCATCTGCGACCACCGCCAGGGCGGCTCCGGCTCGGGCAGCGGCTCGGGGACTGGCACTCGCGGCGCCGGTGGGAAATAATAGCGGCGAGGAGGCGGGTGAGGGCCGACCAGCCCTCACCCGGCTTTTTCATGTTTCGACACCTCTCCATCCCGGTCCTGCTCGTGTTGAGCCTGCTCCTTCCGTCAACGGCTCCAGCCCAGAACGCGGATGACTCCCGGCCGGCCAGCAAGGACACTCCTCCACCGGCGCCCCCGCCCGCACCGGCCCAGACCGATCCCAAACCATCCGGGGAGGCCTTCGTGGACCGCGATGGAGACGGCATTCACGACGGCATGGAGCACCGCTTCCGAAAACAACGGCATGGAAAACGCAAGAAAGGCAACCAGGATGCTCCGTTCCAGCACCAGTACAGAAACCGCAAGGGAAAATCCGGCACCTGATCCCCGCCGCGTCCCAAGTATCGAGCGCGGCCCCCAAGCCGGCCGCTCCGGCTCCGGGCGCATCCGCCGGGTTCGCACGAGGGCGGCGGCCATGGGGATCGTGCTTCTTGGGGTCCTTGCGGCCAGGGGCGGCGGCTTGCAGGCGGCAGAGTTTTCGGGAGGGTTGTCGCTCGATACCGCTTACACTTCCAACGTCTTCCTCGATGCCTCTCATGAGTGGGATCTCGTGCTTCGGCCTCAGGCCGAGCTGGGCCTCGATTTCGCCGATGCCTGGTCGGTCGGGTACAGCGGCGAGGCCAGCGTTTTCGCCGAGCATCCCAAGCTCTTTTCCCACTTCCACGAGCTGTATCTTTTCTACAACCCCGCATGGGGAGAAGACGGGGAGAATGAATTCACCAGCGAAATCCGGGTCCAGACGCTGCTGAACACTCGAAGCTTCAAGGAAATCAACATGCTGCGCCCGGCCTGGCTCAACCAAATCCAGCTCGAACCGAAAAAATGGCTGCGGCTCGATCTCAGCCTGGACGCATCCTATCTGTGGTTCTTTTCGGACAGCAGCTCGAACTCCATCGACTTGTGGGCCCGGGCCAAGTTTTCGTTTCAGCTTCCCAGCCGCACGAGCATCGGGCCGGTGCTGCGCTACGGCCTGCGCTGGTTGACCCAGCCGGAGAGCACGACCGGCGACGTCGATCGCATGGATCAGCAGCTCGCCATCGGTCTGCATCTGGGCCAGGGACTGTGGAAAGGCGCGGGATTGCAGGCGCTGGGACTGTGGCTGCCCGACCTCGGCACCTCGGCCCTGCTTTCGCAAAAGCTGGCCCAGGCCCAGTTCGTGTACCTGGGCGAGGATTTTCTCTTCTCGGGCTGGCAGGCCTCGATCGGCCTGCGCCAGGTATTCGGCGCAAGCTGGATGATCGAAGCCGGCTGCAACTTCGAACATCGCAGCTACTCCGGCTGGCCTGCCCTGGACGAAAATGGTGCCACGATCGGAGAGGACCGGCAGGATACCCGGATCGCGCCGCGCTTCAGGGTCCAGTACCGCTGGCAGGCAGAGAAAGACGGCGCGACCATCTCCGACTTCGGCGTCGACCTCGAGGCCTCCTGGATGCTCCAGAATTCGAACAGCGTCTGGTACGACACCGACGGATGGGTGGTCGCCCTGTCCACGACGCTCGGCTTCTGAGCCTGCTCCCCCAGTCGCTCCTCAATCCTGAATGCCGTGCGCGGCGAAGAGAGTGGATAAGCGAGAAACCATGGGGCCTGTCCCCAATCTTTTCGCAATTATTACAGCGTGTTAGAGCACCATGTCAGTGTCTGAACGACCGCTGCCCGGTAAAGACCATGGTGGCGCCGGCCTCGTTGCAGGCCTCGATCACCTCATGGTCGTTCAGCGAACCGCCCGGCTGGATCACGGCCCGGACCCCCTCTCGCAGCCCGACCTCCAGCCCGTCCCGGAATGGAAAGAACCCGTCCGAGACCATGACCGATCCGGGCAGGCCGCCCCGCAGCGCGCGCACCTCCTCGTCGATAGGGTTGCGCCGCTTGGCTGGAGTCTCGTGGTACGGGGTGCCGAACCGCTCGAAGCACATCCGGTCGGCGAGCTTGCGGTAGGCCTTGTCCCGGGCGATCTCGGCCACCCCCACCCGGTCCTGCTCGCCGGTGCCGATGCCCACGGTGACGCCGTTCTTGACATAGATGACCGAGTTCGAGCTCACCCCGGACTCGACGATCCAGCCGAACACCATGTCCTGGCGCTCGGTCTCGGTCGGGGCGCGCTCGACCCGGTAGGTTTTTCCCTGGTGCTGGCATTCGGCCGGCCGCAGCGCCGCCGGGTCCAGGCACTCGGGGACGAACGACACCTGGGCGATGAGACCCCCGTCGATGAGGCTCTTGAAGTCGACGAAGCGCCGCCCGGCCCAGCGTTCCAGGCGCTCCATGGCGCGGATCTCCATGATGCGCAGGTTCTTGCGCTTGGCCAGGATGTCCACCGCGCCTTCCTCGAACCCCGGCGCCAGCACCACCTCGGCGTACCGTTTGGCGATCTCGCCCGCCGTGTCGCGGTCCACCGGCCGGTTGAGCGCGATGCAACCCCCGAAAGCGGCGATGCGATCGGCCAGATCGGCCTTCACATAGGCTTCGACCAGCGTGTCGGCCACGGCCACGCCCGAGGGGTTGTTGTGTTTCATGATGGCGCAGGCGGGCCGCCGCGAGAGATAGCGCAGGATGTTGAGCGCGTTGTCCGCGTCGGTGAGGTTGATCTTTCCCGGATGTTTGCCGAATTGATGCAGCGTGGCCGCGCACACCAGTTCCTCGCCCGGGCCGATGAGGCGCACATCGCCGATCACCAGGTTGCCGTCCACCAGCCGGTACAGCGCCGCTTCCTGGCCGGGGTTTTCCCCGTAGCGCAATCCTCGGCGCTCGCCTTCGACCTCCCAGGTCACCTTGCGGTACGTGAGCGCGGGCGCTCCCTCCCCCTCCCCGAACGTGATCCGCAGCGAATCGGGAAAGTGATCCGCCACAATGGTGCGGTAGGCCTTCTTGAGGTCGGTGCTCATGCGCCCTCCTGCGGGTACTGGTACAAGGCTTCGATCTCCTGCGACGAGCGCGCTCCCAGGTAGGCGGCGATGGCGCGGTCGTACTCGGCGGTGTGGGCGAAGGCCTTGCGGGCCATCTCGAAGCGGGTGCGGATGTCGATGCGCCCGCCGTTCGCCTTGAGCTTTTTCACCACAGCCTCGTAGTCGCCGGGGTCGCACAGCGGCAGCACGCGCAGGAAGTTCTTGGCCGCGGCCCGCAGCATGCACGGGCCGCCGATATCGATGTTGGCGCGGGCGTGTTCCGGCGTGGCGTCCGGCCGGGCCACCGTCTGGGCGAACGGGTAGAGGTTCACCGCGACCAGATCGATGGGCGCGGCGTCGAGCCGGGCCAGATCCTTCTGGTGGCTCTCGTTGTAGGTCTCGGTGAGGAGCCCCAGGTAGATCTTGAAATCCAGCGTCTTCACCAGCCCGCCCTGCGTCTCCGGCTGGCCGGTGTACTCGGACACCGCCACCAGGTGGCGGGCGGCGCGCTCCGGCCCCAGGATCTTGGCGATGGCATCATAGGTCCCGCCGGTGGAGAGGATGCGCAGCTTCTCCGACACCGCGCACAGCCCGTGCGCCAGGATTTCGAGGTTTTTCTTGTCCGAGACGCTGATGAGCGCGGTCCGCACGGGCACCCAGCGATCCGCCCTCGATACGATGTTCACCGCCATGCTCCACCTCCCGGAATGAGATCAGTCCAGTTCGACCGGCTTGCCGTCCCAATGCACCGTGCCGTCCGACATCGAGATCCGGCCCTGGCACAGGGCCCGGATCACCTGAGGGTACAGCTCGTGTTCGGCGGCCAGTCCGCGAGCGCGCAGGCGCTCGAGATCATCGTCCGGCAGCACCGGCACCCGGCGCTGGGCGATGATGGGCCCGGTGTCCACGCCGCGGTCCACGAAATGCACCGTGATGCGCGTTTCCGAAAGACGCGCCGACCCGGGCAGCATCCCCAGGGCGAACTCGTAACCGTGCGCGCCCTGGTAGGCCCGGGTGTCGGCCGGATGGATGTTGAGCACTCCCGGAAGCAAGCGCCAAGAGTCGCGAAAAGCGTCCAGCAGCACGGGAGTGAGAATCCGCATGTACCCGGCCAGGACCGCGATGCGCGGGGCGTAGGGTTCGAGCGCGCGCAGGACGGCGCGTTCGTGATCCGCCCGGGAGTCGAAGTCCCTGTGCGGGATGAGCAGCGCCGGCACGCCCGCCCGCCGGGCCCTTTCGAGGGCGAAGGCGCCGGCGACGTTGCACACCACCGCCACCACCTCGGCGCCAAAGCCATCCTCCCGGGCGGCGTCCAGGATGGCCTGCAGATTGGAGCCCCCGCCGGAGGCGAATACCGCCAGCCGCTCGGGCGCGCTCATTTCATCTCCGAGAGCAGTCGCTCGGCGATCTTGGAAATCTCCTGTCCCAGGTGGTCGGTCTCGCCGGCGTGGTTCTTCACCAGATCCTCGAGCAGGTTTCGGGCCAGGCCGGGATCGGTGTAGCGATAGACCCAGTTAACCAGGGCCAGCTTGGAAGAGCCGGCCACCGGCGCGTTGTATTCGCAGATGCCGTCGCGGTAGCGGTCCATGGCCAGGCGCCAGGCCGCCTCCGCCTTCTTGCGGCGGTCCTCCAGGGAAAGCGAGCGGGCGCGGATGTAGTGCTGCCCCAGTTCGTAGGCGGCGCAACCGGCGCGGTTGGTGTCGGGGTAGTCTTTCAGCAACTGCTCGAGCTTCTCGATGGCGGCGGCGTCGCCGCGCGGGCGCCGGCCGGCCCACCACAGCTTTTCCATCTCCTTGTGGCGTTCGAGGCCCAGGCGCTCGCGATCGGCGTACCACTTCTTCTCGAAGGCCTCGCCGAAATTGATGGGCGGCCCGCCGTCGTACTGCTCGAAAGCCACCTCTCGCTCCTCGTCGGGAGGCGTGTCCACCCGGAGCAGGTTCGGGGGCAGACGGCGGACCGGGGGCGGCGCCGCATCGGCAACGGAAGACGTCTCGCCGGCGTCCACGGAAACGACGGATTCGGTCCGCTCGCTGTCGAATAGCACCAGCACCACCAGCGCCGTCACCACCCCGGCCGCCAGCACGAGCACCGCAATCAGCGCGCGCACGATACCTCCAAAAAAACAAGCCGCCGGACGTTGGAGCCCGGCGGCTTAGAATGGCGGGGCCGACGGGATTCGAACCCGCGCCCTCCGACGTGACAGGCCGGCGTTATAACCAGCTTAACTACGGCCCCGACCATTTCAAAAACCAGCCAATAGGCGGGACAGGGCTTGAACCTGCGACATCCGGCTTGTAAGGCCGGCGCTCTTCCACTGAGCTACCCGCCCATGCCGCCTCCCGCCAGCGCGCTCAGCGCCGCGGTGACGCCCTACCTAGCAGGTTCGGCGGGGGCATGTCAAGGATTGTGTGACGAAGGCCAGGACCGACGGAAATCCTTGCACACGGAGGATTCGTGAATGTCCGGCGAGACTCGAACCCGAATCACCGGACCGAAAGAACTCTCTCCACCGCGGCCGCGATCCCGAGCAACGTGGCGTCGCCTCCCCGGCGGCCGGCCAGTTGCAGTCCGGCCGGCAGCCCGTCCACCCGTCCCATGGGCAGGCTGATGGCCGGCTGACCCGACAGGTTGAAGGGGCAGGTGTAGAACAAATAGCTGTGCGGATCCGGACTTCCGAACGGCCGCGCCGGATGGGGCGTGGTGGGAAGCAGCAGAGCGTCCACCGAATCCAGCGCGGCCTCCAGCGCCCGGGCCAGCGCCCCGGCGCGCTCCCGGGCCCGCTCGTGCTTCTCCGGCGCCAGCGCCCGGCCGCGCTCCAGATCGGCTCGCAACGACCGAGAGACATCGCCCTCGGCCGCATGAAGCAACGCCGCGTGGACGCGAGCCATCTCGGGCCCGTAGATGGACGCCATGATGGGAAGGGCCTTGTCGAACCCCTCCATCCGCACCTCGACCAGGGATTGGCCGGCGTCCCGCAGCTTGCGGCAAGCGTCGTCGAACAACGCCCCCACCCCGCCATCGGGCGCAAACCCCAGATCCGTAATCACCCCGAGCCGCGGCGCCCGCGCCGGCACGCCCGCGGCCCGCGCCAAACCCGCGCCCTGCCCGCCGGCCAGCACTTCGATCAACCGGCCGATACCTGCCACGTCGCCGGCGATCGCGCCGACGTGATCCAGGCTGGGCGAAAGCGGCACGACCCCGGCGGTGGGGATAAGGCCCGCCGAGGGTTTCATTCCCACCACGCCGCACAGGCTGGCGGGGATGCGCACCGAGCCTCCGGTGTCGGTCCCGAGCGCGCCGGGAACCAGGCCCGCCGCCACGGCGGCTGCTGAACCGCCGCTGGAGCCGCCCGGGTGATGGCCCATCCGCCAGGGGTTGTGCACCGGCCCGGTCCAGGAGTTTTCCGATGTCACCCCGTCGGCCAGTTCGTGCATCGCGGTGCGGCCGACGATCACCGCGCCGGCCTCGCGCAGCCGGCGCACCGCCTCGGCGTCGCTCGCGGGCACGCGATGGCGCAAGGCGCGGCAGCCGGCGGCGCTGACCATCCCCTCCTCGTCGAAGTTGTCTTTGATGCCCATCGCCAGGCCGAACAGCGGGCCCGGCGCCCGGCCGGCCCGGCGTTCCTCGTCCAGCGCGTCCGCCCGGGCGAGCGAACGCTCCCGGTGCACGGCCACGAAGGCGTTGAGATCGGAGCGCTCGATCCGCTCCAGGCACCCCAGTACGTGGTCGCGGACACCAAGCTTTCCGCTCGCCAGCGCCTCCACCAGCGCTCCGATGTTCTGCGCGGACGGCTCCATGATAGCGCAGTGTAGCAAAAGCCCGCCGCATCACCAAGGACGGCGTCGCGCCGGGCTTTCCTCGGGCCGCCGGTTCTGCTAGCTTGAGCCGGTCAGGAGGCCTCGACCATGCGGAGAATCCTCGAATATCAGAAGGCCCGTTCGATCGACGAGGCGCTGGCCCTGTGGCGGGAGGCGCCTTCGGCCCGCTACCTGGCCGGCGGCACCGACCTGCTGCCGCGGGCCCGGGCCGGCGGAGCGAGCCCCGGACGGCTGGTGGACATCAAGGGCATACCGGAGCTCGCGGCCATCGAGGAGCTTCCCTCGGGGGACATCGCCATCGGCGCCGCGGTCAGCGTGGCGGCGGTGGCGGCCCACCCGGCGGTGCGCCGGCGATTCCCGGCGCTCGCTCTGTGCGCCTCGGCGCTCGGCTCCTATCCGCTGCGCCACCGGGCCACGGTGGCGGGCAACATCTGCAACGCCTCTCCCTGCGCCGACACCGCCGCGGCGCTTTTGTGTCTCGACGCGTACGTTCGCTGCGCCAGCCCGAGCGGCACCCGGCGGATCTCGATCCACGAGTGGTTTTTGGGACCGGGCCAAACATCGCTCGCACCCGGCGAACTCGCGGTGGCCGTGGAGCTGCCGGCGGCCGCGGCCGGCGGCCGCGCCGAACTGGGCCGCATAAGCCGCCGCCAGGGCGTCGATATCGCAACCGTGGCGGTCCTGCTGGTCGCCGTCCCCGGCGCCGACCGGCGGCACCGGGTCGCCATGCTGAGCGTGGCTCCCACGCCGCGGCGCGTGCCCGAGGCCGAGGACCTTCTCGATCGCATGGGCGCTTCGGCCGCCGCGCAGGCCGCCCAGGCGGCCATGTCGGCGGCCCAACCCATCGACGACGTGCGCGGATCGGCGGCCTACCGGCGCGAGATGGTCGGGGTGCTGCTCCAGCGCGCCGCGCGCGCCCTGGGCGCGGATTGAGACAAGGAGGCCGGCATGGGCATCCCCATCCGAGTCATGGTGAACGGTCAGTTGGAATCGCTCCAGGTCGAGCCCGACGAAAGCCTGCTCGCGATGCTGCGCGAGCGCCTGGATCTCACCGGCGCCAAGGAGGGCTGCAACGAAGGCGAGTGCGGCGCCTGCGTGGTCCTGCTCGACGGCAAGGCCGTCAACGCCTGTCTGGTGCTGGCCGCCGAAGCGGACGGCCGCGAGGTGACCACCATCGAAGGCCTGGGCCGGGCCGGCGCGCTGCATCCGCTGCAGCGGGCCTTCCTCGCCCATCAGGCGGTGCAGTGCGGATTCTGCACCCCGGGCATGGTCATGACGGCGGCGGCGCTGCTGCGGGAGAACCCCGACCCCAGCGAGGCGGAAATCCGCACCGCGCTCTCCGGCAACCTGTGCCGCTGCACCGGCTACCGCCAGATCCTGGACGCGGTGCTGACCGCGGCGAAGGAAATGCGGGCCGCCGGCGAAAGGAGTCCGCGATGACCCCGGCGCGCTGGGTGGGCCAGGACGTGGCCCGGGTGGACGGGCTGGAGAAGGTCACGGGAGCGGCCCGGTATCTCGCCGACGTCAAACTGCCGCGCATGCTCTATGCGCACGTCGTGCGCTCTCCCCACGCGCACGCCCGCGTTCACGCCGTGGATGTCTCCGCCGCGCTGCGCGTCCCCGGGGTGCGCGCCGCCGTCTGCGGGCGGGATTTTCCGTTTCACGTCGGCATCTATCTGATGGACCAGACGGTCTTTGCCATCGACCGCGCCCGATTCGTGGGCGATCCGGTGGCGGCGGTGGCGGCCGAATCTCCCGAGGCGGCCCGAGAGGCGGCCGAACGGGTGCGGGTGGAATACGAACCCCTGCCCGCGCTGTTCGACGTGCGCAAAGCGATCCAGCCCGACGCGCCCCTGGTCCACCCGGACCTGGGGCGCTACAAGGTGGTGCCCTGGATCACGCCGCAGGCCGGCACCAACATCTGCAACCACCTGAAGGTCCGCAAGGGCGACTACGACGCCGCCATCCGCACGGCCGCGCGGGTGTTCGAGAACACCTTCGTGGTGCCGCAGGTGCAGCACGTCCCCATGGAGGTGCACGGCAGCGCGGCCTGCATGGATCTCTCCGGCAAGCTGCAGGTGCTTTCCTCGGCCCAGAGCCCTTTCACGGTGCGGCACCTGCTGTGCGCCTGCTTCGGCCTGAGCCACGGAGACGTCCGGGTGACGGTTCCCCACGTCGGCGGCGGCTTCGGCGGCAAGGCCGGCATCAACCTCGAGCCCATCGTGACGGCGCTGGCCATGCGGGTTCCGGGGCGCTGGGTGCGCCTGGTGTTGAGCCGGGCCGAGGAGTTCTACGCCGCGGTGGTGCGCCAGGGGCTGGTGGCCACCCTCACCACCGGCGTGGACGACCGCGGCAAGGTGATCGCGCAGAAGATGCACTACCTGTGGGACTGCGGAGCCTACGGCGGCTACGGCGTGAACGTGGTCCGCGCCGCCGGGTACACCTGCGGCGGCGCCTACGAGTTCCCCAACGTTTGGGGAGACTCGATCGGCGTCTACACCAACCGGCCGGTGGGCTCGGCCTACCGCGGTTTCGGCATGCAGGAGATCCACTGGGCGCTCGAACAGCAGATGGACATGGTGGCCCGGGAAATCGGCATGGATCCGATCGAGTTCCGGCTCAAGAACTGCCTCGGACCGGGCAAGCGCACGGTGACGGGGCAGCTCCTCGACGAGCACGCCGGCCGGGTGGACCTGTGCATCGAGAAGGTGGCGAAGGCCTTCCGCGAGCCGCTGGCCGAGCGGCCGGGCAAGCTGCGGGGCCGGGGCCTGGCCTGCGCGGTCAAGGCTCCCGCCATGCCCAACGACGCCGCCTCATCGGTGGTGCTCAAGTTCTGCGAGGACGGCGTCCTGGAAGTGTTGGTGTCGGGAATCGACTATGGCCAGGGACTGCGGACAGTGGCGGCGCAGTTCGCGGCCGAAGCCCTGAGCCTGCCCGTCGACCAGGTCCGAGTTCGCAACCTGCCGGACACCGACCTCTCTCCCTACGACTGGCAGACGGTGGCCTCGCGCCAGACCTGGGCCACCGGCAACGCCATCTTCAAGGCCGCCGAGCATTGCAAGGCGCAGCTCTTCGGCATGGCATCCGAGGTGCTGGGCGTGCCCGCCGAGCGGCTCGCTCTCGACAACGGGCAGGTGGTGGACACGGCCGGTCCGGGCCGCGTGCCCATCCAGCGGCTGGTCATGGGGTACCAGTTCCCCGACGGACACGTCATCGGCGGCCCGGTGGCGGCCGCGGCTCACCACGTGCCCGAAGGTCTGCTCTTTCTCGATCCCGCGACCAGCCAGAGCTCAAAGCCGGTCGCCAAGTGGACCTTCGGCGCCCAAGGAATCGAGATCACCGTCGACCCGGACACCGGCCAGATCCAGGTGGACCGCGTGGTGGCCTGCTACGACGTGGGGCGGGTGGTCAACCCCGGCCTGATCCTGGGGCAGACCTACGGAGGCGTGGTCCAGGGGCTGGGCACCGGGTTGATGGAAGAACTCAAGATCGATGGCGGCAGCGGCAAGGCCCAGAACGCCACGCTGGTGGATTACAAGATCCCCACCGCGCTGGACATCCCGGCGGCGCTCGAAGCGAGTTTCATCGAGACCCCGCAAAAAGACGGGCCCATGGGCGCCCGCGGCATCGGCGAACACACCATGATCCCGACACCGGCCGCCCTGGCCAATGCGCTGTACGCCGCCTGCGGCGTGCGCATCCAGGAAATGCCCCTCACCGCCGAGAAGGTCCGGGAGGCCTTGAAGAAAAAGCGGCCCAAGGGGTAGGCGTTGAGCGGGATTTCCATCCGGTGCCGCGCCTTCGATCGGCGCCTCTTTGCCCCGGCCATCTCCAGCGCGGGACGAGTGGCGCGCCGTTTTTCCCATGCGGCCGTGATTTCGTTCGAGGACGGCGCGGAACTGGTGCTCCAGTCCTGCGGGCGGCCGCTGGTGCCGCAAGGGATCCGGCTGCCGGCCGAGGCCGAGCTTCCCGATGCCGGCGAACCCGTCGTCCGGGACGGCGCCGGGCTGGACCTCGGGCGGGCCACCGCGCGCCGCCGCCTGCGCCTGCTCGGCCCGGGAAGGGATCTGTTCGTTCCGCTGCAAACGGCGCCCTCGCCTCCGCGCCCGTCACCGGCCGCACCCAGGGCTCATTCCCTCCGGCCATGGCGGCGAATCCCGAGTCTGGACGCCGGCGCGATGTCGAGCGGGCCGGTTGAGCGGGCCTTGGCCGCTCGCCTCGACCAGGGACTGGCCGCGCTGGCGGCCGCCGTCCGCGAAGCGGCCGCTGGCGGGTCCTCTCCCATCCAGGATGCCGTGCGCGGCCTGCTGGGGCTCGGCCGAGGCTCGACGCCGAGCGGCGACGACCGGTTGGCGGGAGCCGCCGCGGCGGCGCGGACTCTTTCCTTGCCTGGCGCGCGCGGGTTGTGCCACGCTCTGGCCTCGGCGGCGCCGGAGGCGACGACGGAGGCCGGATGGGCCATGGTGCGGGAGGCGGCGCTGGGATATTTCGTCGAGCCGTTGGCCTTGCTGGCGAGGGAGTGGCCCGCGCCGCGCCCCGCCACCGTCGCGGCCCTGCTGTCGCTCGGCGGAAGCAGCGGCGCGGACATGTTGGAAGGTTTTCTGGCGCTCGCGGAGGACGATCATGGTTGATCGCGTGCTGGTTCATCGTGCCCGCTATCGGGACTCGGCCTTCCTGATGCGATTGTCCCGCTCGCTGTCCGCGCTCGAAGGCATCGCGGAGGCCGTGGTGGTCATGGCCACGGAGATGAACCGCGCCCTGTTGGCCGGCGTCGGCTTTGGCTCTGCCGATCTCGACTCCGCCCGGCCCACGGACCTGGTCGTGGCCCTTCGCGGCGAGAGCGACGCCGTTCTGGATCGCGCCGGGGCGGAGTGCGAGCGTCTGCTCCAGGAGGCCGACCGTCCGGCCTCGGCCGGCGACCGCGCTCGTCCCGCCAGCCTGCGCGAAGCGCTGCTCGAGTTTCCGCAGTCCGACTGGGTACAGGTGGCGGTGCCGGGAGAGTATGCCGGCTACTGCGCTCGGCTGGCGCTCGAATCGGGAAGACAGGTCTTTCTTTTTTCCAACAATGTTCCGCTCGAGCAGGAGATCTCTCTCAAGCGACTGGCGCTTTCCCGCGGTTTGCTGTTGATGGGCCCGGACTGCGGCACCGCCATCGTCGGCAGCGTGGGTTTCGGGTTCGCCAACCGGGTGCGCCGCGGCCCCGTCGGGCTGGTGGGCGCCTCGGGCACCGGTTTGCAGGAGGTCTCCTGCCTGCTGCATCGCCTCGGGGCCGGGATCTCCCACGCCATCGGCACCGGCAGCCGGGATCTTTCGGCCGAAGTCGGCGGCCTCATGACCGAGGCGGGATTGCGCCGGCTGGCGGCCGATGACGAAACGGCCGTTATCGGACTGATTGCCAAGCACCCGGCCGACGATGTGGCCGCCCGCCTGCACCGCCAACTCGACGAACTCGGCAAGCCGGTGGTGGTCCGCTATCTGGGCCAGGCGGCCCGGCCTTCGGCTGGCCGGGTGCGCTATGCCGGCTCGCTCGAAGAGGCGGCCTGCCTGGCCGCTCGCCTGGCGGGCGCCCCGCGGGACCGCCTCGACGAGACCGGCGTGGATGGATTGGAGCCGCCGGTCGAGCCCTCGGGCGGTGGGCGGCTGGTCGGGTTGTTCGGCGGCGGTTCCCTGGCCTCGGAGGCGGCCCTGGCGCTGCGCGAAGAAGGTCTTTCGGTGTTCGAGCCTGCTGCGCCGCTGCCCGCCCGCGGCCCCCTACCGAACGAGCGACATCTGGTGGTCGATACCGGCGAGGACTTCTACACCCGCGGAAAACCCCATCCCATGGTCGATCAGACCACCCGCTGCGACCTGATCCGGCGGCTGGGAGCGGACACCTCGGTCGCCGTGCTCCTCTTCGACCTGGTTCTCGGAGACGGGGCGCATCCCGATCCGGCGCCGGAGATGGCCGAGGCGATCTCCAGGGCCCGGGCCGCCCGCGGCGGCGTTCCCCTGGCCGTCATCGCCTCGGTCACCGGGACCGAACAGGATCCGCAGGATGCTGAACGCCAGCGCCGCGTGCTGGCCGCGGCACAGGTTCAGTGCCACGCCTCGGCCTGGCGAGCGGCTCGAGCCGCCGCCCGAGCGGTGTCCGCGGAAAGGAGCGCGAAATGAGCCCCGAGAACGCGCCGGCCTTTCCTTCCCTCTCCGCTCCCCGAGGCATCCTCCACCTGGGGCTGGCCGAGGTATCCCAGGGCGCCCGGGCGGCCGGCGTGCCGGTGACCGAGGTCGATTTCACGCCGCCCTGCGGCGGAGATCCCGAGCGCGCCCGCCAGATCGAGAAGCTGGCGGAGCCCGGTCTCCAGGCGCGCATCGCCTCGGCCAACCACGAGGCGCTGGAACGGCTGCTCCGGGTCCACCCCCACCTGGTGGGCGTCGGCCGGGCCCTCGACGTCATCCCCGGCATGCGTCCCGACCTGTTCCTGCACGCCGGTCCCCCGATCACCTGGGAGCGGATGTCGGGACCGATGCGGGGCGCGGTGATGGGCGGGCTGCTGCTGGAGGGCCGGGCGCGCGACGCCGAGGAGGCCGCCCGTCTGGCCGCCTCGGGCGCGGTGGCCTTCGAACCCTGCCACCACCACCAGGCGGTCGGCCCCATGGCGGGGCTCATCACTCCCTCCATGCCGGTGTGGATCCTCGAGGATCGCGGACCGTCCGCTCCCGGCGGCCGGCCGCGTCGCTCCTTCTGCACTCTCAACGAGGGGCTGGGCAAGGTGCTGCGCTACGGGGCCTACGCGCCCGAGGTGATCGAGCGGCTCCGCTTCATGGCCGAGACGCTGGCGCCCGCGCTGCAAGCCGCTCTCGCCGCCCGCGGCCCGATCGATCTCAAGGCGCTGTTCGCCCAGGCCCTGCAGATGGGCGACGAAGGCCACAACCGCAACCGCGCCGGAACCTCTCTCTTGTTCCGCGAGCTGGCTCCGGCGCTGGTGCGAACGGCGCGAGACGCGGAGATGGCGGCGCGCGCGCTCGAGTTCATCCATCGCAACGACCACTTCTTTCTCAACCTGACCATGCCCATGGCCAAGTTGATGCTGATGGCCACCGAGGGCATACCGCTGGCTTCCACCGTCTCCATCATGGCCCGCAACGGGACCGACTTCGGCATCCAGCTCGCGGCGCTGCCGGGACGCTGGTTCGTCGGCCCGGCGCAGACGGTGCGCGGTTTGTACTTTCCGGGATTTTCCGAAAAAGACGCCAATCCCGACATCGGCGACAGCTCCATCACCGAGACGGCCGGGTTCGGCGGCTTCGCCATGGCGGCGGCCCCGGCCATCGTCCAGTTCGTCGGCGGCACCGCCGATGACGCGCTGCGCACCACCCGGCGCATGGCGGGTATCACCGTGGGCACCAACCCCGGCTTTGCCATCCCCGCGCTTTCGTTCGCCGGAACCCCCACCCTGATCGACCTGCTCAAGGTGATCGAACTCGATCGTCTGCCCACCATCAACACCGGCGTGGCCCACCGCGAACCCGGCGTTGGCCAGGTCGGCGCCGGGCTGGTCCACCCGCCCTGGGAATGTTTCCACCAGGCCCTCGAGGCCTTCGTCGCTCACGCCCGCCAGGCGTGAAAAGGAGGATCGGTCATGCTTCCCGTCGAACTGAGCATTCCTCTGGGCATCGGCACTCCTGCCTGGCCCACCTACGAACCGCTCCAGATGAAGTATTTCAAGCGGCTCGCCCCCAACGGCGCCAACGGCCAGATCCTCACCCACTCCAATCATGTGGGCACCCACCTGGACGGCGAGATCCACTTTTTCACTCCGGGCCGCGACATCGCCCAACTGCCCCTCGACTACCTCATGCACGAGGGGGTGGTGGTGGATCTCTCGGACGCCGCCGGCGACTACGACGTGTATACCTCCCGCATGGTCGAGGAACGGGTCGAGGTCAAGGAGGGCGACATCCTCATCATCCACACCGGCTTCCACCACTACGGCTGGGACCAACCCACCGCCGACGAGGTGCGCTACATGGTCAAACACCCGGGGCCGGACCGCGAGTTCGCCCTGTGGGCCAAGCGCAAGAAGTTGCGCTGGATCGGCGTGGATTGCGGCAGCGCCGATCATCCCATGAACACCATCATCCGCACCTGGATGCCACGCGAGGCCCGCCAGGCCGAGCAGCACTTTCGGCGCAAGTACAAGAAGGGCCTGGCGCAGTTTTTCGATGACTCCAAGTACCAGCTGATGCACATCGAGATGTTCGACCACGGCATCATCCACGCCGAATGCCTGGGGGGCGATATCGACCTGATGCTCAACCGCCGGGCGATCATCGGCGCGTTCCCCTGGCGGCTGGTGGACGGCGAAAGCTGCATCTGCCGCATCGTGGCCTTCGTGCCCGAGGAGGAGCATGCCACGCTGATGAAGAAGAAGGCCCGGGCCGAACTGACGCGCTTCGGAGACATCGCCGGAGCCCGCAACGACTGGCTGCACGCCGAGGGGTGCGCCCGAGCCTCCGCGCGACGCAAGCGCGCCCGTTGATCGGCGCTGCGGTTGCACCGCCCGCCGTCCTTCTGCTACCGTCGGCCACCGAGGTCGCAAAACATCGAGTCCGCGATGAACCCGAGTTCCGACACCACCCCCGCTCTCTGGCCGCTGGCCATGCACGATGGCTACGGCCCCCTGCTGCGGGCCTTCTTCGCCCGCTACTTCGAGCCGATCCGGTTTGCCCCGGAGGCCGCGTCCCGCATCCGCGATATTGCCGAGCGCGGGCCGGTGGTGTACCTGGGCCGCGCAGCCAACCCGATCCAGTTCCTCTATCTCAACTACCTGTGCCTCAAGCACCGGCTGCCGCTGGCCGCCTTCGTCAACGAGATCGACACCATTCTGTTCGAGCCGGTGCCGCTGCTGATGCGCCACATGCGGGCCATGGCGCGCGAGGACGGGCGGGAGACGCCGGAGCACCACGCCCAACCCGATGCGGCGCAACTGGCCAACGTCCTGCTGTCCGGCCGGTCGGCCATGGTGTTCCTCCAGCGCCCGTCGACGTTGACCAGCGTCGGAGCCGAGGATGGAACACGCTTGCTGGAGACGCTGATCGAGGTGCAACGACGGCTGGCGCACCCGATCCATGTCGTACCTCACATGTTCGTCTGGGACCGCCACCCGGAACGAGAAGCACGCAGTCTGACCGACGCCGTGTTCGGACAGCCCAAGGCCCCGGGCCTGTTGCGCTCCCTCTGGGTCCTGTGGCGTCGATATCGCAACGCCTTCTTCAAGATGGCGGAACCCATCGACCTCAGGGCCTTCCTGGCGGAGGGGCCTCCGAGCGACCCGTCCCGGGAGGCCTCGCGCTTGCACGAGGCGCTGAACCGCTGCTTCGCCCGCGAGTTCTACGAGTTCACCGGTCCGCGGCTTCGGCCGCATCGAGAGTTCATCCGCGACGTCCTGGCCGACCCGCATTTGCAGGCCTCCATCGAATCCCTGTCGGGCGGCGATCATGGCCGGCGCGAGGCGTTGCAGCAGAGGGCGAGCGACCTCATCGACGAGATCGCCGCCGAGCCGCGGATCCGCTGGCCGCTGGCTCTCGATTCCGTGCTGAACCTCTTCTGGAAGCGCATGTACGAGGGCGTGGTGCTGGACGAGGACGGTTTCGAGCGCATTCGCGCCGCGTTGCGCAAGGCGCCGGTCGTCTTCTGCCCGGCTCATCGCTCCCATGTCGACTATCTCATCCTCAGCCAGATGTGCCTGAAGGAAGCCCTGCCCCTGCCCCACATCGCCGCCGGCATCAACCTGTCCTTCTGGCCGATGGGCCCCATCTTTCGCCACTCGGGTGCCTTCTTCATGCGGCGCTCGTTCAAAGGTGACGATTTGTATCCGGCGTTGTTCCGCACCTATCTGCGCCACGTGATGCGAGAGGGCTTCCCCATCGAGTTCTTCATCGAGGGCACGCGCTCGCGCACGGGAAAACTGCTGCCGCCGAAATTCGGCATCCTCTCCTGGCTGGTGCAGGCCTGTCTGGACGAATCGGATGCCGACATCCAGTTCGTACCCCTCTCCATCGATTATGAGAAGATCGTCGAGGCCCGCAGCTACATCAAGGAGCTCTCCGGCGGAGAAAAGGAAAAGGAAAACGCCGTGGCACTGCTCAAGGCCGGCAAGGCGCTGCGCAGCCGCTACGGCAAGATCTACCTCCAGGTGGGCGAGATCCTGTCCCTGCGCGAATACCTGTCACAGCGCGGCATCTCCGGATCGCCCGACGAGGAGTCCCGGCGCCAGCTCATCGCCTCGCTCGGCCACGACATCCTTTTCCGCATCAACCAGGTGGCCACCGTGACACCCTCCGCGCTGCTGGCCTTCTCCCTGCTCACCCACCGGCGCCGCGGCATGACCGAAAAGAAGCTGCTGGAACGCTCCCGCTGGGCGGCCGACTGGATCGGGCGGCGGCCGGCGGCGCGTTTTTCGCAGACGCTGTCGGATTTTCCCCGCGCCCTGGCCGAAGCGGCCTCCCGCTTTTCCCGAGACGGTCTCATCACCACCCAGGACACCGGCGTCGAGGTGGTGTTCTCTCCTGTCGAGTCGCGCCGCCTGGCCCTGGACTACTATCGCAACAATGTTGTCCACCATTTCGTTCCCGCCGCCATCGTGATGACGGGGCTGCGCTCGTTTTCCGTCGAGGCCGTGCCCCGCGCGGCCCTGGCCGAGCGCATCCAGGATCTGTCGGCGATCTTCAAGCACGAGTTCTTGTTCCGCAGCCGCCGCGATTTCGACTCCGAACTGACGGCGGCGCTCGCGGATCTCAGCCGTCTGGGGTTGCTGCGCGATGAGGGAGAATTCGTGGTCCGCGACCGCGCCGAATCCGAGCTGGGCCAAGTCCTGTGCTCGGTGCTCGAGCACTTTCTCGAATCCTACCGGCTTTGCGCGCGCGGCCTGGCGTTGCTGGACGACCAGCCGCTGCCGGAGCGGGAATTTCAAAACCGTCTACTCCGCCAGGGCGAGCACGAATACGCCCAGGGCGAGTTGCGCTTCATCGAGGCGCTCTCGCGGGACCTGTTCAAGAACGCCGTGCAGTGGCTGGCGGAGCTGGGCATGGTGGCGTCCGAGCCGGGCGGCCGCAAGGGCCCGCGCCTCCTGCTGACCCCGGCGGGAAAAGACCCCGCCCAGCGCGAATCGCTGCTTCGGCGCATCGAGCGATTCCTCCCCCGCTCCTGATTCGGCGACGGGGGCTAGCGACCTAACCCGAACAGCACGAACCCGGCCCAGTAGCCCGGGTGCGGAAAGTACCGCCGCACCACCTCCTGCGCCAGGCGCAGCGCGCGCGCGGGAGGATGGCGAGCCAGCTCTCGATACAGGCGCTTCATGAGCATGGCTGTCGCCGCATCGGCGACACGCCACAAGCTGGCGATGACGTTTTCGGCCCCCGCGGCCAGAAAGGCCCGGGGGAACCCCGCCACCTCGTCCCCCGCGACGCCTCCCGAGAGCGCGGTCTCGCACGCCGACAGGGTCACCAGCCGCGCCGACAACGAGAGGTCGAACACCTCCTGTGCTTCGAGCGTTCCCTCTTCGGCCCGGGACGATGAAAGCTGGAGGTGGCTGCGCAGCGGCTGGCGGGACTCGTGCACGCCATGGCAAGCGAGATGAACGACATCGGCGCCGGCGAGCCGCTCCATCACCCGCGCCCGGGTGGCATCCGGCCCCAGCAACACCTCGGCGCCCGCCAGTTCGTGCGCCACTTCCCGCGCCTCCAGATCCGAAAGCGGCAACGGCGGCAAACCCGGCACCTCGGGATTGCCGACCACCACAGGGCTTCCGGCAGGGCCCATTCGATCCGCCCAGCGGCGCAGCAACTGCTCGGCAATCCCGGCCGAATGCAGCCAGAACAGGTCGAAGCGCTCGCCCAGATAGTTCCCGTCCGAAGCCCGCAGGGCGGCGAACGGAACCCGTGCCCACATCCCGTGGGGCACGAGGCCCAGACGCCGCACGCCCTCCATCTCCGAGAAAACGGGCGCGATCAAGACCCGATAGAGCCACTCCAACTCGGCGTCGACATTTTCGAACCGCTCGATGCCGTCCCGCAGGCCGCCCACGCGCCGGGCCAGCTCCGCCCGCGACATCTCGACTGTTCGCAGCGCACGCCGGTCCTTTTTCAGCAGCCAGACCCAGAGGCGATCTCGGCCCTGATGGAGATACAGCAGACCCGTGTCGTCCGGGAGCCGCCGGCTCAGTTCCTCGACGGACATCGGCAGGGCCTCGATGCGCTCGGCCAGCTCCGGCTGGAGGCGGCGCAGCTCCTCGAGCGCGGCGTCGCGCCGCTGATGCATCGCGGCCTGACAGTCTTCGGGATTTCCGTCCCGACACTCCGCAAGTCCGCTGGCGACGCGATCCGCCTCCGCGATGACGGCCAGCAGCTCGGCGGCCCGGCCTCCGGCCCGGATGGCGCGGCCGGACAGCATGTCGAGCAGCCGGCGCGACCGGGCGCGCTCAGCCATTTCCAAAGCGCTGTCCTCCCTTCCCAGGCGCAGCAAGGTCTGCACCGCCGCATCATAGAGCTCGTACTTGTCCGAGGAAGAAAGCGCTTGCAGATCCCCGCCGGCAACGGCGCGCAGGCTCTCCATCCGCTGCAAGGCGGCCTGGTAATGCGCCAGGGCCCGTTCCAGCTCTCCCGCGCGGGCCCGCAGATCTCCCAGCACTCGCTGCGCCCGCCAGGCGATCTCCCTCAGGCCCAGTTCGGCCGAAAGACGCTCCGCCTCCTCGGCGTGCGCCTTCGCGGCGCTGTCCCGGCCGGCGTCGCGTTCGGCGTCCGCCAGACCCAGGAGCGACTTGGCAAGGTTGAACCGATCCCCCACGGCGCGGCTGAGCCGTTCCGCCTCGGCCAGGAAGCCCAGGGCGGCATCGGGCCGACCGGCCGAAAGCTCCAGTTGACCGAGGTTGCGCAGGTCGTAGGCGCGCCCCAGCTCGTTCCTGCGCTCCTCGTCGAGGCGCAACGCCTCCTCGAACCTCTGCCGAGCCGTGTCTGTCGCACCGGCCTCCCGCGCCACCGCGCCTAGGTTGTTGAGCTGCGTCGCCTCCTCGTCCGCCAGCCGGGCGCGCCGCGCCTCCGCCAGGGCCTGGGAGAGCCGCTGTTCCGCTTCCGCGAGATCGCCCAGGTTGAGGGCGATGAGCCCGCCCAGGCTTCGCGCCATCACCGCCAGGCGGCGATCGGCCGAGCGTTCGGCCAGCTCCAACGCCCGGCCCTGGGCCACCCAGGCGTCGGGATAGTCTCCGCGGTACCAGTCGGCGTGAGCTTGCTCGATGAAGGCTGCGGCCTGTCCCGCCGGATCGCCGAGCTCGCGATACAGCTCGCGGGCCCGTTCGGCGTTCTGCCGGGCGCCGGAATATTCACCCGCCGCCAGATCGCAGCGGGCCAGATCGAGCAGCAGCGCCGCTTCCTGGGCACGGTCCGAAAGCTCGCGAGCGATGCCCATGGCCTCCCGGAAGCGCTGCCGCGCCGCCGCGTGGTCGTTGAGCCGGCGTAGATGGATGGCGCCGGCGTTTCGCGACAGCTTGAGCACGCTGGCGCGCTCTCCCGCCGCCTGATGCAGAACGCTGGCCCGCCGCAGCGCCTCGAGCGCCTCCGGATAGCGGGCCGCCCCGTCCAGCGCCAGGGCCAGATTGGTCCAGGCGCTCGCGGCCTCGGCGTGCGAGCCGAGCCGTTCCAGATCGTCGGCGGCGCGCCGCAACCGGTCCACGGCCGCGGCGTGGTTTTTCAGCCGCGCCTCCAGCACCCCCAACAAGACCTGGGCCCGGGCCACCGCGGCCTCATCGCCCGACCGCCGGGCGATGTCCACAATCTGCTGCTGGTGGAAGCGGGCCGTCGCGTAGTCCTCCATCTGAAAATGACACTGGACCAACCCTTGCTCCAGGCGGGGCAGCAACTCGTCGCGTCCCAGAAAATGGGCAAAGAAACGGCTGAGCGAAAAAGCCTCCGCCGCCTCCCGCCAGCGCTTCGCGGTGTAGGCCGCCATGGCCGCCTGGATCGACTCCGGAAGCCCCGCCTCCGCTCGTGCGCGTCGTTGCGCCGAATCGAACCCCGGATCGCCCAGCACGAATCCAACGGGCCCCCGGCCGGCGCCGGGACGGCCGGACGCGAGGCTCTCTTGCAGCGCCCGGGCGACCCCGACGCCCGGAAGGCGCGACGCCACCCCGCCCAGGAGCGTCAGCCGCGCCTCATCGAGCCAGGAGCCGGAGCCGTCGATGACCAGCGCCGAGGAGACCCCCGTGGCGATCAGGGCCGCAGAAAGAGCCTCATTCGCCGCAGCATCGGAAAACCGCGCCGGAACGATCCACAGGCTGGCACGGGCGGCTTCCGCGTCGAACGCGGCGCCCTTCTCGCCCGTCCCGCTGAAGGTTCGCAGGAGCCGCACCGGGTTGCCCCGCAGCTCCTGCCCGAACACGACAACGCCGGCGCCGTCGTCTCCGGCGGCCGAACCGGATCCGGCCGGGCGGAAGCCGCCCAGGCCCGGGGAGAGCCGGCGGACCAACGCCTCCGGCTGCGGGCCGCCGCGCCAGCCTCCGATGCGGAAATTGAAGCGGTGTCCGCGCCGCAGCCATACCAGGTCCGAGGCGACACCGATGCGGCTGATGACCCAGCGCGCGCCCGGACCGGAACCGCTGCGCTCGAGATTTTCGAGCGGGATTCTCGCGGCATCGCCCGAAAGGAGCAAGGTGCCGCGCTTTTCCAGCTCCGGCCGCAACGGCTCGAGCACCCACTGCTCGAGCTTGCGCATCGCCGGGGCGGAACGTTCGGGATCGGTATCGAGCGCGCCCGCCAACTCCCGGCGGAAATCATCGGCCGTCACGGGCAGGGAGACTTCCCGCACCTCGTCACGGGTGAGCCACAGGCCGACCCATCGCTGCGGCAGCGCCGCTCCCAGGAGCAAACCCTCCTCGGGCAGGAGCGCGGCGCGGACCTGAGCCACTGCAAAGGCCCGTCCGGCCAGCAGCCACAGCCCGCCGGCGCGGTCGGCTTGCGGGAGCGTCTTCTCGAACTCCTTTTGCGCCTCCTCGAGTTCCTTCTGGGCAGAGGCACGCTCTTCGGGGCTGATGCCGGGCTGGAGACGGGCCATCGCCTGCTGTCCGCGCGCAATGAGCTGACGATACCGCTGCGCGATCTCGGTCAAGCCGGGCGCGAACGCCTCCACATCCTCCGCGAGCAGACGATCCTGGCGGTCTCGCAACCGGGCGTTGTCCAGCCATTCGAACGCGGCATCCAGATCCTCGCGTGCCAGCGCCGCCTCTCCCAGCTGCAGCAGCAGATCCTCCCGCGCCCTGCGGGCGGAAGCGTCGCTGCGGGTACCCGACCATTCCGGTGGCAGCGCCAGCAACTCCCGCGCCCGCTCCTCGGCCGGCCGGTCTCCGAGACGCCAGCCGATGTCCAACAGGCGGTGTTGCTCGACCCTGGCGCGGTTTTCTTTGCGCAAACGGTCCGCCTCGTCGCGAAGGCCGAGACGCGCCCGGGCCTCGGCCAGGTTGTCGCAGGCCAGCGCGAGCGCCGACAGCTCGGCCCGGCTCTGCGGCTGCTCCTCGGCGGCGCAGGCCTGGGCCAGGGCGGCTTCCGCTCGCTGCCAGCCGTCCAGGGTCCGATCCAGATCGGACAGCGCCCCGCGAAGGGCGTCATCGTCGTCCCGGCCCCGGACGGTCGGGCGGTTCGCCAGCGAGGCCTGCCATTGCGCCACGCCCCAGGCGTTGAAAAACCGCCGCGCCAGGGAGGGATCCTCGCTCTCGTCTCCCCGGCCGAGCCGGCTCTGGACGGCGTTCAGGCGCGCCGCCGCTTCCGGCCACGATACGCCGCTGCCGGGCGTGGCCGCGAGTCGAGCCATGTTGATGCCAGCCACCGCCATCCCTTGCTTGTCTTCGGCCTGCTCGGCCAGCGAGAGCGAATGGCGCACGGCCTGCGCCGACTGGGACGGCTCGCCGACCCAGGCCAGCCGCCCGGCCTGCTGGCTGGTCGCCCGAGCCACGTCGGCGGCCCACGCCTCTTCTCCGTCCGCCGCCATCTCCCGCTCCATCCACTCCAGCGCGCGCGCCCCGGCTTCGATGGAGGGCCAGGGCTCTCCCATCTGCCACAGGACGCGGCTCTGCAACATGGACAGCAGGTGCCGCTCCTGCTCGCGGCTGAACCCGAACGCCGCGCGCGACCCGCGCCCGCGAATGGCGACCGAAAATCCGGCGCCAGCCTCGTCTTCCGGCCCCAGCCGGTCGAGCAGGCGCTGGGCCTCGGCGAATGCCGCCGCGGCTTCCGCCAACCGTCCGGCCTGCGCCAGGTTGTTGGCCAGGTTGCGCTGGCAGATCTCCTGCCGCGCGGTCTGCTTCTCCTGCGCGAACATCTGGCACGCCTGCGAAAAGGCCTCGACCGCCGCCGCATGATCGCCGGCCATCTGGTGGGAGGCGCCCAGCGCGCTCCAAAGCCATCCGCGGCGGCGGCCGCGCTCCTTCGAGTCTCCTTCGCGCTCGAGCCCCTGAATGGCCGCCTGGAAACTGCGCCGGGCATCCTCGGCCTCTCCCGCGAGGAAGCTGGCCCGGCCGAGCTGCTCTGAGAAGATCCGCCGGGTCACCGGATGGCGGAACGGGAAGCCGGATGATTCGCGGCGCCGCAGATACTGGTACGCCTGCCGGTAGTTGCCCAGGGCAAAATGGACGTTGCCCAGATTCTGCAACAGGTCGGCCTCGGCCTCGGGCTGGGTGCGGGCATCCAGCGACTGGAGCGCCGCCTGATAGGCGGCCGCGGCCCGGCTCAGCGCTTCCGGATCTCCGTCGGCCCTCCCCCGCTGCTCCTCGATCCAACCCAGTGTCTGATGGGCGAACGCCATCCGCTCGTCCATGGCCAGTGCCCGCTCCAGGTGGCGCTGGGCCTGTGAAAAATGCCGGGGCGGATCCAGGTACGTGAGCGACAACCCGACCAGGTAGAGCGACAGCTCGGTGGGCTTCTGGGCGAGCCTTTCGCGGCAGCGCCGGACCGCCTCCCCGGTTTTTCCCGAGCGGGCCATGAGGTCGATCCAGCGGCGCCAGGTCGTCGGGTCCTCGTCGTCGGCTTCCAGCATGCGCTGGGCCACCCGCAGCGCTGCCGCCACTTCCGAACGAGCGGCGAGGTCGTCCAGCGTGCGGCGCCCGAGTTCTTCGAGCTCGCGGCGCGCCGGCACCGCCGCCGCCGGTTCGTCCGGGTGGCGTCTCAAGAGTTCCACGGCGCGATCCAGCGCCGGGCCGGTGTTCCCGCTTTCGCGATCGATGCGAGACAGCGATTGCAGCGCCCGTCCGGCCAGATCCGGCGGCACATCCTCGCGCTCGAACACCGCAAGCCACGCCTCGCGCGCGCGCTCCGGCTGTCCTTGGGACCGCAGCAGGTCTCCCAGGGCGAGACCGACCCGGCCCGCCAGCTCCGGCGAAGCGGCGCTGCCGCGCGCCAGGGCCTGCAGCCGCTCCAGGACCGGGCGTTCGTCGGCCTCCGCGGGAAGCGACAGCGCCTGTTCGACCAAGAACTGCGCCGCCCGGCGCCGATCGGCGGGCGTGGCCCGGGTCGCCCCGAGAATCCGCCGCGCGTCCGCCTCCGCCCCCACCGGATCGCCGGCGCGGCTGCGCAGGTCGGCGCGATGCAGCCAGGCCTTCACCGCCAGCCGGCTTCGCCCTTGCTTCGCCGCGGCCGGTATTTCGAGCTCCGCCAGCGCCTCGTCCCATCGTCCCATGCGATCCAGGATCTGCGCCCGGAGCAACGAGCGCCGTGAGGCGGACACCGGCAACGCCTCGAGGTCGCGCAGCAGCGCTTCGCTCCGCTCCCGCCGCTGCTCCCGTTGCGCCGGGGTGAGACCGCGCGGCAGCTCCCGCTCAACCTGGGCCGCCAGCAACCCCCAGCGCGCCCGGTTTCGGACCGAGGCCATGCGCGCCTGGCTGGCGAGTCGAGAAAACACCTCGGCCGCGCCGATCGGGCGCTGGGCTTCGAGCAGGCGTTCGCCCTGAAGCACCTGCATCAGCTCCACGTCGCCCAGGTTGCCGAGCTCCCGCTCGGCGCGGCGGAGCCAGTACAACGCCTGCTGGACATCGGAAGCGCCGTTGACCCGCGCCAGCGCGTCCCGCCGGTCGGAAATCGGCCGGCCCGTTCCCGAGAGGGGGACCCGCCACACGTCCAGTCCGCCGTCGGTGCGGCTGGCATAGTACACCTGGCCGCCGAAAACCCGGGGTTGGATGTCCGAGGTCTGCCCCGCCGTGAGCGGGAACGGCTCCCCCGAGCGGCCGTCGCCGTCGATCGCAACCCGCCACAGGGACGGCCGATCCTCCATGCCGATGCGGCCGTCGCCGTTGGTATCGTCCTGGAACCGCGAGAACACCACCCGCCAGGGCGAGGCGCCCTCGGCAAAGGCGGGAAAGGCCTCGGGCCGATCGCAGGCGGTGAGAGGCCGCTCGCGACCGTCCGCCATATCGTGCAGCCAGACGCAGGGGAAACCATTCTCCGACGGCGAGGTGAAGGCCAGGTAGCGCCCGTCAGGCGATGGGGCCGGATCGAAACCATCTCGCTGGGTCAGCCGGATGACGGCCCGGGTACCGACATCCATGAGGAAGACGGCCTCGCCGCCGCCATCGAGCGATCGGGTGAACACCAGCCGGCCGTCGGGCATGAACGCCGGCTGTCGCTCCGCGGTGGATCGATCGGTGAGGCGATCCGGCCGTCCGCCCGAAAGCCTCAGCAGAAAGATGTCTCCCTTGGCGTCCTGCCGCTGCGACACGAAAGCCAGGGTGCCGCCATCGAACGACACCGCCGGATCGAAATCGTCCGCCGGATCGTTGGTGATGCGGCGCGGCGGCCCGCCGGCCAGCGGCCGATACCAGATCTCGCGATCCTGTCCCTGGTTGGACACGAAATACAGCCGGCGATGGGCCGGGTCGATGGCCGGCGAGAGTTCGTCGTCGAGTCCGCGGGTCAGTTGCCGCGCCTCGTCCCCCGCGGCCGTCTCCTCGCCGAAGCCCGCCTTGGGCCCGAGCCCCGCCAGGCATCCGCCAAGCTCGAGTGCCACCAGGACCAGCGCGGCCCCGCCAACGTGGAGTCTAGACATGGAAGGAGTCGATTTCCTGCTTCAGACGCGCGCTCTTCTCGGCCAGGGATTGGGTGGCCTCGCCCATCTCCTGGGCGGCCCGGGCGTGGTTCTTGGCGATCTCGCGCACCTGCTCGATCACCCGCAGAATGCTGTCCGACACCGTCGTCTGCTCGCTCAGCGCCGCGCTGGATCGCTCCGACGAGTCGCGCATCTCGCCCACCGTGGCCAGGGCCAGGCGGTTTTCCTGGGCCTGCTGGTGGATGAGCTTTCCGAGCGTCTCGGAGCTCCTCATGGTTTCTCGGAAGGTGGAAAGCAGGGACTCTCCGTTTCGCGACTGCGACGACGCGGCCTGGGAGATGCGTCCCGCCAGCTCCGCCACCTGGTTGATCTCGCGGGTCACCATCGCGCTCGACTGGGCCTGGGTCTCGGTGAGCTTGGCGATGATCTCGACGTTTTCGGCCGCGCGCTGGACGTTGACCAGGATCTGGTTGAGCGCCTCGCCGGCCTGTTGCGCCAGATTCACCCCCTCGTTGACCGTGGCGCCCCCACCCCGCATGACCTGCATGGCCTCGCCGGAGGCCTCCTGGATGTCGTTGATCATCTGCCCGATCTCGCGGGTGGAGGAGGCGGTGCGCTCGGCCAGGGAGCGGATCTCGTCGGCCACCACCGCGAACCCCCGGCCATGTTCTCCGGCCTGCGCGGCGATGATGGCCGCGTTGAGCGCGAGCAGATTGGTCTGGTCGGCGATCTCCTCGATCACGCCCAGGATGGAGCCGATGGCCTCGATGCGGTTGCCGAGCCCCAGGATCACGCTGGACGCCCGCCGGGTGGAATCCACGATGCGATCCATGCCCTCGATGGTGCGCCGCACGGCCACCGCGCCCTCCTGGGCGACGTCGATGGCGCGCCGGGTCATCTGGGCCGTCTCCGCCGCGCGCGTGGTGACCTCGGCCACCGAACGATCCACCTCCAGCATCGATTGCGCGGAGCGCACCGCTCCGCCGCTCAGATCGTGGATGACCTGGGCCACCTCCTGGACCGCGCGGCCCATCTTCTCCACGATCTGGCCGGTCCGGTCCACGGTCTGCTGCAGCGAGCCGCACTCGCCCTGCATCAGGGAGAAGCCCTGGTTCACCTTGTCGGCCACCTCCACCGTCTGCCGCGCGGATTGGGCCAATTGCTGTAGCGAAGCCGCCCCGCCGCGAAGGGTTTCGTTGAGGCGCTGGACGGCAGAGCTGGCGTCGAGGACCGACTGGGCCTGGACATCGGCCCCGGTGGCGATGGCCGAGGCCTTGAGCAACAACCGGTCGCAGGTGCTCGCGATCTGATTGGCCAGGGTGGAAACATCGCGGACCATGCGGCGCAGGTTGTCCGCCATTCCATGCAGCGCGTCGCCCAACTCCCCGATCTCGTCATCCCCCACCACGATCAGGTCGCGGCGCAGCTCGCCGCGCGCCACCTCGCCGGTGAAGACCAGCATGCGCCGGATCATTCCGCTCAAATACGAGGCGAACAGCCATCCCAGGCCGCCCGCGACCAGCAGCGCGCAGACCAGAATCCCCAGCGTCAGGCCGAGCAGGGTGCTGCGGGTGCTTTTCAGCGCCGCCGCCCGAACCGGAGCGATGAGCACGTTGGAACCGTCGGAGCCGAAGGCGAAGGCGTACACCCCCGTGCCCACCGGATCGGTCATCGTCCCTGAGGCGAGCGGTTCGCGCCGGGCGGCGATGGCGCGGAAGAGATCGCCGGACAGCGGCTCGGCGTCGGGGCTGCGATATGCCTTCCCGCCCAGACCGACCAGGTGCAGAAAGCACTCCTCGCCCAGCTTCCGGGCCTCGGTTGCGAGATAGCGCTCGATGGCACTCCGATCGGCGCCCGCTTTTTCCAGGTTGCGGGCTCCCCGCTCCACCAGGATCAGGCTGCCGGCCATGCGCCGGCCCAGCTCCTCGGCCATCAGCCGGTTGGCGTGAAAGTTGCTGAAGGCCCCCACCAGGAGGGCCGGCATGCTCGCCAGCCCGAATCCCAACATGATGGTCTTGGCGCGCAGGGATAGCCCGCGCCGGCGGCGAACACCGGCGCCGTAGCTCGAGGCCGCCTCCAGGGCCGCCCCGGAGCGCACCTCGGGCGAGAAAAAGAACACCATGCCCATGATCAAACTGCCGAACAGGCCCAGCAGCAGGTAGTAGCCGATGTGGCCCGCCGGTAGATCGGCCTCCCGAACGATGAAGGCGCCCACGCCGGCCATGAGCGCCACCGGACAGACCGCCCCGACCGAGGCCAGTTTGAAATACAGGCTTTCGGCTGCCCGCTGCGCCGCCTCGATGGCGGCCGGCTCCATCCGGGACCCCGCGCTGTGGGCCTGATAGAAGTCCATCAACGGCTGGTAGAAGCGAAGCACCAGAAAGAAGCTGCACCACGCCAGCAGCACCGCCCCGGCCCAGAGCGAGATTTCGAGCAGCAACCCGTGGCCCTCGGGCGGCGGGAAAAACCAGATGATGAACAGGTTGCAGAGCAGGACCACCAGGGCCCACAACCCCAGCCAGAGACCAGCCGTCCGTATGGGCAGCGATTGCCGCGAGCGGTCGGAGTCGTTCACGTAACTTCCCTCGCAAGAACGGGCTCATTGTATCCTGAAGACCCGGAGTGTCAAAAGATTCGCCCGCCTCTTGCCGGCGCCGGCCCGGCCCAACCGGCGACCGGCCGGGTTGGCACCGAGGCCGCGGTGGTCTATAATGGTTTTCGACATGAAGATCGCGACGACATCCCTCGCCTTCTGCTGCTTCTTCGCGGCCTGGGTCGGATGCAGCTCCGGCGGCTCAAGCGGCGGTTGCGCCATCGACAGCGACTGTCCCTCGGGACGCTACTGCGCCATTCTCTCGGGAGAATGCGTGTACGATTGCGTGCTGGCCTCGGACTGTCCGAGCGGGTATCGCTGCACCGGCCGAGGCCACTGCGAACCGGGTTGTTCCATCACCCACGGCGGCATCGAGGACTGCGATAACATCGACAACGATTGCGACGGCCAGACGGACGAGGACATTGCGGCGCGCGCCTGCGAACGCAAGAACAGCTACGGCACCTGCGTCGGCGTCGAATCCTGCCAGTCGCACGCCTGGCAATGCGACGCGCTCGTCCCGGCCCGCGAGATCTGCGACGGTGTGGACAACAACTGCGACGGGCAGACCGACGAGGGGTTCACCGTCGGGCAGGCCTGTCCGGGCCAGGGCGCCTGCCCGAACGGGGTGTGGGAGTGCGCGGACGCTACCAACCAGCGGTGCAGCACCATGCCAGGCGGCTCGGACGACCGCTCCAGCAATGAGGTCTGCGACACCGTGGACAACGACTGCGACGGCCAGACCGACGAGGACGCCCCGCCCCTCGACGAATGCGAGACCGGAGACCAGGCCCGCGACGGCAAAGACAACAACTGCAACGGCGCCGCGGACGAGCCCGGCTGCATGGTCCGGGTGCCGTACAATCTTCCAGGACTGTTCGTGTTCATCGACAAATACGAGGCCACCGTCTTCGAGAACGCCGACTGCACCGGGCGGAGGTTCGGCGAGGAGAAGTACGTCTACGACTATCCCGCCGGCTGGCCGCCGGGCGATAGCGGCGTCACCGTCACCCTGTACGCCTGTTCGCTGCCCAACCTGCGCCCCTCCCGCAACCTGACCTGGTACCAGGCGCGCCGGGCCTGCCAGGCCGCGGGAAAGCGCCTGTGCACCAAACGAGACTGGGCCATGGCCTGCGGCGCCGACTGGGACGGTAGCAACTTCCAGTACCCCTACGCCGACCGGAGCTACAGCCCCACCGCCTGCAACACCTTCACCCGCGCCGTCGGCGACACCGTCCCCAGCGGATCGCTGGCGACCTGCCGCTCGCGCAGCGGCACGTTCGATCAGAGCGGGAATCTGTGGGAATGGACGGATTCTCCCTGCGAGAAGGACGCCTCCAAGCGCTCGGTCCAGGGCGGTGCCTACGAGTGCTGGACCCTGACGGCCACGGGCTACCAGGCATGCGATTTCAACGATCCCGACCAGCGCGACGAGGATATCGAGCAGCGCCACCAGTGCCAGTACCCCATGACCTACATTGACTATTGTGACCTGCCCAACTCGTCCGGCGCCGCCATCGGCTTCCGCTGCTGCTGGGACGCGCCTTGAGTCGCTATTTTTCCGCCACCACCTCGAACACCAGTTCGCCGTCGTCCGAGACGAAGGACTGCGGGCAGCCGAAGATCTCGCACAGTCCCACCGTACCCAGCTCGTCCGGGCTCGGGGAGAGATACAGGGCGCGACGATAGGCGCCGACTCGGCAGGTACAGGGGATCAGCGAGCGCAGCGGCTCTTCGCAGATGGGACATATCAACTGGAGCCGGGTCCCCGCCGGCAGGTCAGGCCCCTCCTTCCGGGGATCGTTGACGATGGGCGACAGGTAGAAGTCCTCGGCCGGCCCGCCTTCGCCGCCCACCAGACCCCTCACGTGGATGGCGGGCAGACCGTCGAAGGTCACCGCCCGGACCATCAGATTGTGGCCGTTGTGACAGTACACCGCCGGCAGGTATGCCTTGCCGTCTTTTTTTCGGATCCGGCTCGAATCCGAAAACGGGTAGTCCTCGAGGTACTTTTCCAGTCGCACGTGGCTTGCCAGTTTCTTCTCTTCGCCCATGGCCGTCACCCGCTCCCGAGTTTCCGGTTGATGCCATACCACGTTTTGCCGCACAATGACAAACGACACCCCAGCGACAGCGGGTGGCGCGGAGGTTCGCATGCGTGTCCAGCCCATATTCAGCCGGGCGCCGGTCTTGTCGGCGCTCCCGTTCTTGCTGGCCGTCTGGGCAGAACCGGCCCGCGCGCCCGCCGAGGACCGCCTGAGCGTGATTGACCCCGTTGTCGTCGATCGCCCCACTCTCATCCACCTCGGCATCCAGCTGCTCATCCAGGGCGATGACGACCGCGATTCGACGGTCTCGGTCCGCTACCGCGCGGCGGGCCAGGGCGCCTGGAGGGAGGGGCCGCCGCTCATCCGGGTTCGCCCCGAGGACGTGAACGGGCTTTCGGTGCCGGAGCAGTTCGCCGGCAGCCTGTTCTTCCTGCGTCCCGGCACCGAGTACGAGATCGAACTCGTCGCCCGCGACCCCGACAACGGGACGGATCTGGTCCGGACTCTGGCGGCGCGGACCCGCGAGGTGCCAGGCGATCCGGCGCAACCGGACACCGTTAATGTATCCAACGCCGCCGCGCTGCGCTCCGCTCTCTCCGCCGCCCGCGCCGGAACGGTCATCGTCCTCGCCGACGGCACCTACAGCGGGACCTTTTCGATCAGCCAAAGCGGTACGGTGGCCAACCCCATCGTGATCCGGGGCCAGAGCCGCGACGGGGCGATCCTCGACGGCGGGGCAAGCTCGGGCAACGTGCTCGAGGTGTACGGCAGCTTCGTGCACATCGAAAACCTCACCCTGCAAAACGCCAACCGCGCCCTGCGCTTCCAGGGGTCCGGGGCCCAGGGCAACGTGGCCCGCCGGCTGCGCATTCGCCAGGTGCGCCTGGGCATCGGCAGCCGCGAGGATCAGAAGGACTTCTACATCTGCGACAACGACATCCAGGGCCTGCTCCAGTGGCCGGCCGTCTACACCGATGACGACGGGGCGCACGCCAACGACGACGGCATCAACCTGGCCGGCGACGGCCACGTGGTGTGCCACAACCGCCTGATGGGTTTCGGCGACGCGCTCAAGATCGAGCAGGATGGCAGCCGGGCGGTGGACTTCTACGGCAACGAGGTGGTGTCGGCCTACGACAACGCGCTGGAGATGGACACCATGACGGGGAACGGCCGGGCGGTGTTCAACCGCTTCACCAACGCCTTCATGCCGGCGTCCTTCCAGCCGGTGTTCGGCGGGCCGGTGTATTTCTTGCGCAACGTGGTGGTGAACTACACCTCCGAGCCGCTCAAGTTCCACAACGGCACCTCGGGCATCCGGGTGTGGCACAACACCTTCGTGAGCCCGTCCTCCCCGCTGGTGGTGTGGGACGACACCGTGAGCTCTCACTTCGCCATCCAGAACAACATCTTCCTCGGGCCAACCAGCCTGGGCGGCGCCCGCACCGTGGACTGGACCGGCACGGTGAAGGACGGCCTGTTCGACTCCAACGCCTACCGGCCGGACGGCGGCTTCCGCATCCGTTTCGAATCGGGGACGGTATCGGTCGCGAACTTCGCGGCGTTGCAGAACGCCGGCGTCGAGGCGCACGGCCTCGTCCTCTCCGTCTCGCCCTTCGAGAACGGCCTCGAGCCGCCCGCGAGCTACACCCAGACGCTGGCGCCCCAGGACGTCGCGCTCTCGTCCGGCGCGGCCGTCCTCGACCGCGGGCAACGGCTATCCGGCGTCAACGACCTCTACCGCGGCGCCGGCCCCGACCTGGGCGCGCTGGAGCGCGGCTGCCCGCCGCCCATCTTCGGCATCCGGCCCGAGGGCACGGACGAACGCAACGAACCCCTCGGCTGCGAGACCGGGCAGCCCATCGACGAGGACGGCTCCGACGGGGACGCCGGGACCGGCGACGCGGGGCTGGACGCCTCGGACGGAGCGGGGCCGGACGGCGACGCCGGCCACCCCGGCGACCCGCTCGGCGATCCGGGAAGAGACGCCGGAAATCCGGACGACGGGACGATGCCCGCTGACGGCTCCGATGGGCCACCCGCCGACGGGCAATCGGAGCGGGTTTCGGGCGACTGTGCCTGCGGCGCATCCTCGACGCCTGCCCTGCTAGCGGCCGGAATCGCCCTTCTGCTCGGGTTGCGCAGGCGGGCGACATTGGAATAGAACAAGCGTTCGGGAGCAACGATGCGCCTCTTTTTTCTCTCGTTTTCAATCGCCTGGGTACTCTTTTCCGCCTGCACCGGAAGCATCGGCTCATCCGGCCGGCCGGATGGCGAAGAGGACGCGCCGTTCGGGCCGGACGGAATGGACGGGGACGCGGGATTTCCCGGCGACGACGGCAGTTCGGCAGACGCGGGGCATGACGCCGGCCCAGACGCTGGAGCGGATCCGGGCTTCGATGCCGGCCCGGATGGCGGCGGAGCGGATCCAGGGGCGGACGCCGAAGGCGACGCTGGCACGGACGCTGGAGACGACACCGGTCCCGGCGACGGTGACGGGGCACCCGCCCGGGTCCTCCAGGTGGGGCCGACCCGGACCTACAAGACGCCCTGTCAAGCGGCGGCGGCCGCGCGCGACGGAGACGTGATCGAGATCGACGCCGGAGAGTACGTCGGCGACGTGTGCGCCTGGACGAAGAACGACCTCATCATCCGCGGCGTGGGAGGCATGGCGCACCTTCGCGCCGGCGGCGCGGCCTACGGCGGCAAGGCCATCTGGGTCATCCAAGGGGATCGTACCACGGTGGAGCGTATCGAGTTCTCCGGCTGCTCCGTCCCGGACCGGAACGGCGCCGGTATCCGCCAGGAGGGCACCCACCTGACCGTCCGCCACTGCTTCTTCCACGACAACGAGGACGGCATCCTGGCGGGCGACGACGCCGAGAGCGACATCCTGATCGAATACTCCGAGTTCGCGCGAAACGGCTACGGCGACGGCCAGTCCCACAACCTGTACGTCAACCACGTGCGCCGGCTCACCTTCCGCTTCAACTACTCTCACGATGCGCACCAGGGACACCTGCTCAAGTCCCGCGCCCACGAGAACCTCATCCTCTACAACCGCCTCACCGATGAGGTCGGCGACCCCAGCTACACCGTGCAGCTCCCGAACGGCGGGCGGAGCATCCTGATCGGCAACCTGCTGCAACAAGGCCCGAACAGCCCCAACCACACCCTGCTCTCGTACGGTGACGAGGGACTGTCCAACCCCACGCCCCAGCTCTTCATGGTCAACAACACCCTGGTCAACGACTACGACGGCGGGACGTTCGTGCGCATCGCCTCGGGCGCCACGGCCACACTGATCAACAACCTCTTCGTGGGCTCGGGCACGCGCCTCTCGGGGACCGCGCAGGAAACGGCCACCGTCACCGACGCCAGCGGGGCCTGCCTCGCCAACCGGGCCGGATACGACTACCGCCTGACCGTCGGGTGCCCGGCCATCGGTGCCGGCGGCGACCCGGGCTCGGCGGCGGGGTTCGACCTCGTCCCGCGAAGCGAATACCTCCACCCCTGTTCAGAGGAAGCTCGCCCCGTGGACGGCGCCCTGGACGTGGGCGCGTTCGAGTACCGCTGAGCCGGGCGTGGCGAAGGACTCCTCGGCTCACTCGCCGAAGGTCTTGCCGATGGTGTCCTTGGCCCGGTGCAGTACGATGGCGTCCAGCAGGCGGCTGGCGGTGGGGTGGCGGCGCAGCTCCTCGACCAGCTCCCGCCCCGGAAAGCGCAGCAGTTCCCCATCCTCGCGCGCCGTCACCGTGGCGGTGCGGCGCACCCCGCTCACCCCGGCCACCTCCCCAAACAGGCTGCCCGGCCCCAGGGTGCTCAGCTCCACGATGAAGCCCTCCTGCTGGGTCTGCACGTCCACCGTGCCCCGGCGCACCAGGAAGATGTCGGTGTCCTCGGCGCCCTGGGCGATGAGCACCTGCCCGGCGCGGAAGGTCTCGACCCGCCCCAGGGCGAGGACCCGCCGGCGCGCCTCCTCGTCCAGCATGCGAAACAGAAGATTCCCCGCCGTCAGCTCCTCGAAGTCCATGGATCCTCCCGCGTTGACGCCGTCCGTCGGGAGCATGGTATGGCGACGGGCGCTCCGGCGCAAGCGGCGTCGGCGAGCGTTCGAAAAACACCTTGACGGTTTTGCACATATGCCCATAATCCCCCTTGGCCCTATCGGAGCCCGATGACAAAGCGACGCCCGAAGACAGCCACCCCCGCATGCCGGCCCGGAGCCCTCACGGTCGACACCGACGCCATCCTGGAGAGCATCTCGGACGGAGTCTTCACCGTGGATCCGGACTGGCGCGTCCGGTCGTTCAACCGCGCCGCCGAACTCATCACGGGCGTCCCGCGGGAAGAGGCCATCGGGCGGCGCTGCTCCGATGTGTTCCGCGCCAGCATGTGCGAGAGCGAGTGCGCGCTCAAACACACCATGGAGACGGGCGCGCCCGTGGTGAACAAGGCCGCGTTCATCGTCAACTCCAGCGGCAAGCGGATCCCGATCAGCGTCTCGACCGCCCTGCTGCGCGACGAGCGCGGCGCCATCGTGGGCGGCGCCGAGACGTTCCGCGACCTCAGCATCATCGAGGAGTTGCGTACACAAGTCCGGGGCCGCTTCCAGGTCGGGGACATCGTCAGCCGCAGCGCTTCGATGCGCCGGTTGCTCGAGGTGCTCCCGCGGATCGCCGACAGCGAGAGCACCATCCTGCTCCAGGGAGAGACCGGCACCGGCAAGGAACTGATGGCGCGGGCGATTCACGGCCTGAGCCCGCGGCGCGAAGGTCCGTTCGTGGCGGTCAACTGCGGGGCGCTGCCCGACACGCTGCTGGAGTCGGAGCTCTTCGGGTACAAGGCCGGCGCCTTCACGGGCGCGACCAAGGACAAGCCGGGCCGCTTCGCCCTGGCGCGGGGCGGCACGCTGCTGCTCGACGAGATCGGCGAGGTGAGCCAGGCTTTGCAGGTGCGCCTGCTGCGTGTGCTCCAGGAGAGGCGGTACGAGCCGCTCGGCGCGACATGCAGCGAGGAGGCCGACGTGCGGGTGATCGCCGCTACACACCGGAATCTCGCCGCACAAGTGGAGGCGGGAGCCTTCCGGCGGGATCTCTACTACCGCATCAACGTGATGAAGCTCGAGCTGCCGGCCCTCCGGCAGCGCCGAGAGGACATCCCCCTGCTCATCCAGCACTTCATCGATGGCTTCAACGCCATACAGAACAAGCGGGTGACCGGGGTGAGCGCCGACGTCCTCGGGGTGCTGACGGCGCACGACTACCCGGGCAACGTGCGCGAGCTGCAAAACATCATCGAGCATGCGTTCATGCTGGTACGCGACGGTCAGATCGAGCTTTCGCACCTGCCCGCCGAGATCGTGCCCGTCGCCGCGGCCCGCCCGGAGGGTCGCAAGCTCGTCGAGACGATGAACGCCATCGAGGCGCGCGCCATCCGGGAAGCCATCGAGCGCAACGGCGGCAACCGCCTGGCCGCCGCGCGGGAGCTGGGCATGCACAAGAGCACCCTCTTTCGCAAGATCCGACTCCTCGGCATCGACCTGCCCGAGCAAGATGGGCGGTCCCGCCGCGGCGCAACGTGAAATCGAGGGGTAGATAGTCTCACTCCCGAAAGCCAAATGGCATTCAGGGTCGCAGAACAGCGACACTGCCGGGAAAGCCCACGTCATCTTTCCGCCATATCGCGTTGTAATCGTGGATAAAAAATGCGGCCCGTCTTGGCGGCACGCTTTGTGCTTGTGAGCGGGTGAAGGAGCGAGCCCAATGAAAGCGGCCTTGACGATTTGGAATGGACGCATGGCGCCGGTGTTCGACGTGAGCCGGGAGGCGCTCGTCCTGACCATCAAGGACGGAGCCATCACTTCACGCTCCATCGAGAACATCGAGACGCCGATGGCCTCGCAGAAGCCCAGGCGGCTTCAGGAGCTCGGCATCCAGACGCTCGTCTGCGGCGCCATCACGGAGCCGCTCCAGCACGAGCTCTCGATGAGAGGGGTGGAGGTGATCGGCTTCGTGGCGGGCGAGATCGACGAGGTGATCGAGAGTCTTCTCGCCGGCACGCTGCCGACCCGGACGCTCTCCATGCCGGGATGCTGCGGCAGACAGAACCGATTCCGCGGTGGACGCGGGCGTGGCGGCGGGCGAGGCGGTGCTTGCGGGCGCAAAGGGCGCCCCTGACGAAGGACCAAGAAGGAGGACGACCATGCCAGGAAGAAACGGAATGGGACCGATGGGCCAGGGCCCGATGACGGGCGGCGGCAGGGGCTGGTGCTCCGGCGCGGCTGCACGGGCAGAGTTTCCCCAGCGAGGAGCCGGGTTCGGCATGGGCCGGGGCAACGGCCGCGGCGGCGGCTGGCGTCATCGAAACTGGTTCTACACGACCGGCCTGACGGGCTGGCAGAGAGCTGAAACGCAAACCATGGTGGACCCGAAAGAGGAAGATCGGGCCTCGCTGACCCAACGAGCCGAGGCGCTGCGCCGGGAGCTGGCGGATATCGAAAACCGACTGCGGGCTGAATCCGGGGTCGAGGGACCCGAGGCCCCTTGATCCATGGGCGGGGTCCATCCTGGCCGCCGAGCAGATCCGTGCGCCTGGAAAGCGGGTGATGTCGTCGTCGCACCCACAGAGGTTCTACAGGTTGTCTCCGAGGGCGGCGGCATGCGACAGTTCGGCCCTCATGTCCGCAAGGTCACCGTGACGGTGAGCCCCCTTGCGCCCGCTTCAGAAAGGATCTCGAAATGACCACCGAAAAGTCATGCAAGACCTGCGACGAGTCCCAGTGCTCGGCCCAGACGAAACGCCCCGACGAGCGCGAGGAGGAGTTTCGCGAGCGCCAGATGCTCCAGTCCCGCATGTGCCGCATCCGGCACAAGATCATGGTGCTCTCCGGGAAGGGCGGCGTGGGCAAGAGCACCGTGGCGGTGAATCTGGCGGCCTCCCTGGCCATGGCCGGCAAACGGGTGGGTCTGCTCGACATCGACATCCACGGGCCCAGCGTGCCCAAGCTGCTGAACCTGGCGGGCACGCCCATCTCGGGCAGCGACAACTCGCTCAACCCGGTCGAGCTCGAATTCGGTCCGGGCGGGCTCAAGGTGATGTCCATCGGATTTTTACTGCGCAACCGGGACGACGCGGTCATCTGGCGCGGCCCCATGAAGTACGGGGTGATCAAGCAGTTCTTGACGGATGTGGAGTGGGGCGATCTCGACTACCTGGTGGTCGATTCTCCGCCCGGGACGGGCGACGAGCCCCTGGCCGTGGCGCAGCTCATCGAGAAGGCCGACGGCGCCGTGGTGGTGACCACGCCGCAGGAGGTGGCGGTCCAGGATGTCCGTCGCTGCATCGTGTTCTGCCGGCAGGTCGGCCTCCCCGTGCTCGGCGTCGTCGAGAACATGAGCGGCTTCTCCTGCCCCAAGTGCGGCGAGCGTGTCCGCATCTTCGGCGCCGACGGCGGCCGGCTCATGGCCGAGGAGATGGGCGTCCCCTTCCTGGGCGCCATCCCCATCGAGCCCGAGATGGTGGTGTCCGGCGACAACGGCACTCCGATGGTGCAAGCGAAACCCCACTCCGAAGCCGCCAGGGCCTTCGGACGCATCGTGCACGACTTCCTCGAGGGACGTCTGACGACGGGCGCCAACATCTGCGACCACTAGACACTCCCCGTGCCGACCCGCACGGACGAGTGCGCATCCAGCGGAGAGTTCTCGATGCCGGCCCCGCTCTCGAAAAGGCTGACGGTCTCCTTCGCGCTGCTCTGCCTTCTCGGCATTGCGGTGGCGTTCGAGCTGACCCGCATCCATGTGTTCGTGCACACCGATCCCAGCTACCACTCGGTCTGCGCCATGAGCGAGGGGGTCGACTGCGAGACGGTCGCCATATCCCCCTACTCGGTGTTTGCCGGGCTGCCGGTTTCCGTCTGGGGACTCGTCGGCTACCTGGTCATGGGCGGCCTGGCGCTCGGGTCCGTGCGCAAGAGACGCATCCATCCCACATGGCCCCTCGGGCTCCTGCTGATGCTGACCACCGTCGCTGTCGCCATCTCGGCGGTCCTGGCCTTCATCTCGGCCACCCGCATCAACTCGTTCTGCCTCTTCTGCATGGGGTCCTACGCGATCAACACGGGGTTGCTGATCGTCAGCATCGTCGCCTGGAGGCAGACGCGGGCTCGCGCCTGGGATCTGGTGCTGGGCGACGTGAAGGCGCTCGTCGCGCGGCCGGTGGTTTTCGCCGTGTTGGCTCTGGTTGGCATCGTGACGCTCGGCGCGCTCATGGTTTTCGTGCCCGCCTACTGGAAGACGCCCGGCTGGTCGGACCTGCCGAGGCTCGCCTCCGGAACCGATGAGAACGGGAATCACTGGATCGGCGCGCGCAACCCCAAGCTGACGATTGTCGAGTTCTCGGACTACGAGTGCCCTCACTGCCGGGCAGCCCACAAGGCCATGCGGGTTCTCGCGGCCAAGCACCCCGAGCAGGTCCGGCTGATTCACCGGCACCTGCCGCTCGACATGGCCTGCCACCCAGGCCTGGGCAAGCCGTTTCACGCGCGGGCCTGCTTCTTCGCCGAGGCGGCCGAGTGCGCGGGCCTTCAGGACCGCTTCTGGGAGATGAACGACGCGCTCTTCTCCATCCAGGAGACCGTGAAGACCGAAAACGTCGATCCGGTGGAGCTCGCCGTCCGGCTGGGCCTGAACCGCTCCGACTTCAAGCACTGTCTCGAAGGTCACGCGACCGCCGAGCGCATCGCGGCCGATGTGAGGGAGAGCATGACTCAAAAGCTCAGGGGAACACCCAGCTTCCTGGTGGGCGATCGGCTGTTCTTGGGAAGGATTTCGGAGGCGGACCTGGAGCAATTGCTGGCGGCGCCGCCATGATGATGCCAGCCCATGATGTGCCTATGCTACTCGGAGAGTCAGCACATCCAGTCGTGCGTGCAGGAGAACCCGATGGGAGACAAGAGTCGCCAAGATCGCCTTCAAGTCCTTCGGCTGTCCCGGGGCCATCGCCACGAGCAGCACGCTGACCGCCCTCGCCGATGTGCGTGTCTTGGTGGAGACGGTGGCCCGTTTGCGGGAGATCTCGAGCGTGCGGGGTGCGGCCGAATGAACACGCACCTCGACGCCACCATGGCCGATGCGCGAGAGGTCGGCCTGGACCAGCTCGTCCGTGTGATCGACAACGGCTCGGATGCGCCGGGCACCATCCTCGATGACTGCAGCGCCTCCTTCCGCCAGTGTTTCGAGCGGGCCGATCTGATCATCGCCAAGGGCCAGGGCAACTTCGAGACACTGAGCGGCGCGGGGGAGAACATCGCCTTCTGGTTCAAGGTTAAATGCCCGGTCGTTGCCCGCCAGGTCGGGATGCCGGTGGGCACGCACGCCCTGCTCCCGCCCACCGGGCCATCCCCGGCACGGGCCATGGCGTTCGACGGAGGCCACCCATGAAGAGTCGGTTCGTGTACGCCCCCCCGGTGGCGCAAAAACGATAAACCCCAATGAAGGCCAAAGGCAGGTGACCCATGACGACCCGGACCTCCACCAACTTCTGGCTCGACGTGGTATCGCTGGTCGTGATGTTGGGCCTGGCGCTGACGGGCGGGCTGATCCATTTCGTGCTGCCCGCGGGGAGCGGGCACTTCTACGAGCTCTTCGGCTGGAACCGGCACGACATCGGCCGGCTCCACTTCTACCTGGCCGTGGGCGCCGTGGTGCTGCTCGCCCTGCATGTGCTGCTGCATTGGAACTGGATCTGCTGCGTTCTGGCGAAGATGGCCGGCAAGGGCGCTCCCTCCCTTATGTCGCAGACTTTGTGGGGGCTTGCGTTGCTCCTTGGCATCTCGCTCTTGCTGGTGGGCGGACTCTGGTGGGCGTCCGGTCGGGTGATCGAGACGACACCGGAAGGAGGAGGGAGAGGCCGGAGGGCTCATCTCGACGGGGTATCACGGAACGAGGCGGGACCCGCCGCGAAGCCCGCCGAGGAACCCGCCGCCGCTCCGGCCGAACCTCCGTCGCCTGCCGTAGTGCGATCCGAGACGCGTCCCGACGCTCGAAGTGATGTCGGGCACGGGCAGCACGAGCAGGAGTGTCCCGCCGGCGCTGCGATCGACGGCCGCACCTCGCTCACGGAGGCGGCGAAGATCTGCGGGCTTTCCGTCGGAGAACTCATCGACAAGCTCAAGCTGCCAGCGAGCACCGTGCCCGAGGAGCATCTCGGGCGGCTCAAGCGCCGTCATGGCTTGGATCTACATGAGGTGCGAAAACTGGCATGCCGCGACAAACCCAAGTAGTGGAACCCAAGCGACGCAGGCAATAGGCCGGGGGGACGGACCGGTCGCCGGCTTGACAGGCTCGCGGGCCGGATGCTTGAATCCGCCACAACGAACGATCCGGCCGGGGCCGCCCCCGGCGCGGGAGGGAGCGCCCATGATCAAGTGCCCGAACTGCGGCAGGGAAAACGACGATTCCTTCAAGTTCTGCCTGGATTGCGGCAACGTGCTCCGACCCGGTGGAACCTCGCAGAAGCCGGCGCCCCCGGTCACGGCGCCTCCGGAGCCCCCGCCGGAACCCGCGCCCGCGCCCCCATCCCGCCCGGCCACTGGCGCCCAGCCCAGGCAAAAGAGCGCGGTTCGCCTCGCCGTTCCTCCTCCCGCGGCCGCGCCGCCTCCCGAGCCCGAACCTGCGCCGGCCCCGATCGCGCCTGCCGTCGAGCCGGCCCAACCGGCCGCGGCGTTGATGGCGTGTCCCCGCTGCAACGCGCCGGCCAAACCGGGAGATGCCTTCTGCTCCGGTTGCGGACAACGCCTCGCGGGCGGCGAGACGGCGCCCAAGGGCGCCACCATGTTCATGCACGTGGCTTCCCCGGAGGCCGCGCGCAAGCCCCGCGCCCGGCTCGTGCTGATCAAGCCCGACGGATCCGAAGGTACGGTCTTCACCCTGGCCGCTGAGCGCACCACGCTCGGCCGGAGCCAGGGCGTGATCATGTTCCCCAAGGATCCATTCATCTCCCCGCGGCACGCCGAACTCACTTTCAAGGACGGCCAGCTCTCCATCACCGATCTCGACAGCCTCAACGGGGTCTTTCGCAAGATGACGGCCGAGGAGCCCATCACGCCGGGCACAGCCTTCCGCATCGGCCGGCAGCTCTTGCGGCTGGAGGTGCCGGGGGGATTCCAGGCCCTCGACTCCCCCGCCCGGCCCGGAGACGACAGCCAGTTCTGGGGCAGCCCGGTGCCCCAGGTGTGGGCCCGGCTGGTGCAGATCCTGGAGGGCGGAAAGATCGGCGAGATTCACCTCCTCTCCCAGGCCGAGGTGATGATCGGCCGAGAGGAAGGCGAAGTGCGTTTTCCCGATGACGGCTACATCTCCTCGCGCCATTGCCTGCTCAGCAACCGGCAGGGCGATTGTTTCCTGCGCGATCTCGGTTCTTCCAACGGCACCTACCTGCGCATCGTGGGCACCGCCCCGCTCGTCCACGACGACCGCATCCAGATCGGCAACCAGGTGCTCCGGGTCGACCTCGCCTGACCCTTCCCGTCTCACCACGTCGCCGCCGCCACCAGCCCGGCGCAGCCGGCCAGCAGCAAGACCAGCGTGGGCCACTGGATCCGCCGACCCCGGGCGCCGCGCCAAAGAAGCAGCGCGCCCAGGTCGAGCGAGGCGCCGGGCCGGCACAGGCGCATGCGCACCCGGCCCAGCCGCACCTGATCCCGGCGCGAAAGCCGAACCGCCTTGTGGATTCGCCGCTCGCCCACGAAGGTTCCGTTCCGCGAGCCGGCGTCTTCCAGCCAGACGTCGTCGCGGCCCACGCGCAGACGCGCGTGCAGGCGGGAGATGCGGGCGTCGTCGAGGCGAATCTCGCACTCCCGCCCGCGGCCGACCCGCAAGGTCCCCTCGTTCGGGAACTCGATGCGTCGCCCCGCGTCCGGTCCGTTTTCGATCAGCAAGAAGGTCTTGCCGGCGGACTCCTCCGGCTGGCTGAGGAACGCGCTCAGCGCCGCCTCCAGGGCCCGGGTCTGTCCGGCCGCCTCCCGCTCCGCCCCGGCGAAAACCACCCGAAATCCGCCCAGGACGATCTCGTCGCCCTCGCGCAGGGGCACGGCCTCGGCCGGGATCAGCGCGGCGCCGTTGAGCCGCGTCCCCAGCCGGCTTCCCAGATCCTCCAGCCGCGGGCCTTCGGCATTCAGCGTCACGCGGCAGTGCCGGCGCGAGACCGACGGGTCCGGCAGGACGATGTGGGCGTCGTCGCCGCGGCCCAGCACGATCTCCTCTCCGTCGCGAACCTCCTCGCGAAACATGCCCGCCACGGTCGCCTCTACCCCCATCACCAGGAAACGCAATGCCATGGATTTCTCCTGTCCGTTCACCGGCCGAGGCCGGCGCCAGATTGCAGCCCCTCGGGCAATTGTTGGAGGATCGGATCATCGGGAGAGAGCGCGAGCAACCGCTCGAGCTGCGCCCGGGCCGCGCCGGCGCGGCCCTGCTCCAGGTCGAGCCAGACCAGGTTGCGCCGCGCGTCGAGCGAACCCGGGTCCATGTGCAAGGCCTGCAAGAACAACGCGCGCGCCTCCTCCGGATCGCCCTGCCGCCAGCGGGCCACCCCCAGGCCGCACAGCGCCTGAATCAGGTCGGGACGGCAGGCCAGGGACTGCTCCTCCCACCGGGCGGCGGCGGCATACTGGCCTTGCAGCAAGTGCCAGACACCCAGGTTGTGCAAGACCTCGGCGTTGCACTCACCGTATTCCAGCGCCAGTTCGAAACACACTCGCGCCTCGCGCATGCGGCCTTCAGCCATGGCGCTGGCGCCCTGGGAATTGAGGCGCTCCGCCTCGGGGTGGATCGGAGAGGCCGTGGCCAGGCAGGCGCAGGCGTGAGCAGCGATCCCGACCAAAAGCAGCCAGTATTTCATCTTCTCGCCTCCGGAGCCAGCCGGACCACGCCGGCGGGTTTGAGGGAAACACTGGGTTCCAACTCGGCATAGCTGACCACGAACAGGCCTCGGCGCAGGTTCGCCGCCAGTTTCCAGAGCGGCCGGCGAATCTCGGGCCGGGTGAGCAGGACCGGCCGGCTCCCCACGGACGCGCGCAGGACGCGCTCCAGCGCTCCCAGGATGGCCTCGCCTTGTTCCGGCGGCAGCGAGAGAGAGGTCGCGGCGCCGTCCCTGTCGATGCCGCGCGAGAGCGCTTCCTCGATGCCCGGGTCGAGGAGCCACGGCCGCAAGTCGCCGTCCGGCGCCACGCGGTGGCTGATGATCGGCCGCAGCGCCTCCCGTACCCGCTCGCTGAGCTGGACCGGATCGGATTCGCGGCGGGCGTGCTCGGCGAGCGAAAGCAAGATGCCTTTGAGGTTTCGCACCGGAACCCCTTCCTCGACCAAGCGCGAGAGGACCTCGGCCAGGAGCACCGGCGGGATGAGCCGCGGCACGATCTCGCGCACCAGGGCCGGCTGGCTGCGCTCCAGCCGATCCAGCATGTCCTGCACCTCCTGCACGCCCACGAAGCGCGGGGCCGCTTCCCGCAGCGACTGGTCCAGCCGTTCCCAGGGGATGTCGCCGCCGGCGAGCGATCCGGACGCGAGCGGCATCTGGTCCATCTCCAGGCGCCAACGCCCCGGATCCCCGGGCAAAAGACGCGGCTCCGGCACGACGATGCCCAGGTCTTCCTCGAGACCTCTGCGAAGCTCGTCGAGCCGGGCCGCGACCTCGGCCGTCGAAAACGCCGGATCCAGGTAGAGACAGGGCCCGACGTCCCTCGCGGCCTTGGAAGCGGCGTCGGACGGCTGGCGCTTTCGAGCTCGCAGCCATATCCCCAGGGTCGCCCCCGCGCCTCCCAGCGCCAAAAAGGCCAGCGTGGGCATGCCCGGGATCGCGCCCATTCCGGCCAGGGTTCCGCACGCCAGCAACAGCGACTCGGGGTGCTCGCCCATCTGGTGGAGCACGTCTCCCCCGAGGGACGACCCGGCTCGCTCGGGACGAACCCGGGTGATCATCATCCCGGCGGATACCGACACCAGCAAGGCCGGAATCTGCGAAGCGAGCCCGTCTCCGATGGTCAGGACCGTGTACTGGGCCACGGCGGCGGAGAGCTCCATGTCATGCTGCGCCACGCCCACGAGCAATCCCCCCAGGATATTCACCGCCACGATGACCAATCCGGCGACGGCATCGCCCTTCACGAATTTCATGGCCCCGTCCATGGCGCCGTAGAACTGCGCTTCGCGTTCCAGTTGCGCGCGCCGGCGGGCGGCCTCCAGGCCGTCGATGAGGCCTCCCCGCAGATCGGCATCGATGCTCATCTGTTTGCCGGGCAGCGCATCCAGCGTGAAGCGCGCCGTGACCTCCGCCACCCGCTCTCCGCCCTTGGCGATGACCACGAACTGCACCACGGTGAGGATGAGGAACACGATGCCGCCCACCAGCGGGTTCCCCTGCACCACGAACTCGCCAAAGGACCTCACCACCGCGCCCGCGTCGCCGTGGAGCAGCACCAGCCGGCTGGTGGAGATGTTGAGGGTGAGGCGGAACAGCGTGCTGATCAGGATCAGCGTCGGGAAAGCCGCCACCCGCAGCGCTTCCCCCGTCTCCAGGGAGATGAGCAACAGAAGCAGCGACGAGGCCAGGTTGGCGCTGATGAGCAGATCCATCATCCATGCCGGGATGGGCAACACCAGGATGGCCACCGCCACCAGCACGAACAGGGCAAAGATCTTTTCCTTGCCCACTCGAAGGTTCAGCATCCCGATCGCGCGCCTGGCAATGTCCATGGCTCGGTTCCCCTTTACTTTGGCCGCAATCTCAAGCAAGAAACATGCCAAACTTTTTCTGCTTTGATTTCAATATGTTGTAAAATTTGAAAGCGGGGCGCCGTCCGGATTTCGGACAACTGTCCGAAATCCGGACAAGCAACCTTGCGGCGGGCCTACAGGGTCACGCGCCGGATGGCGGCGCCGATGGCGGAAAGGCGGCGCTCGATGTTCTCGTAGCCGCGATCGATCTGCTCGATATTGGAAATCACCGACTGGCCCTGGGCGCACAGGGCGGCGATGAGGATGGCCATGCCGGCCCGGATGTCGGGGCTGGTGAGGGATTCGCCGAAGAGCTGCGAGCGGCCGGACACCACCGCCCGGTGGGGATCGCACAGGATGATGCGCGCCCCCATGTCGATGAGCTTGTCCACGAAGAACAGGCGGCTCTGGAACATCTTCTCGTGAATGAGCACCGTGCCCTCGGCCTGGGTGGCGACGGTGAGCGCGATGCTCATGAGATCGGAGGGGAAACCCGGCCAGGGGGCGTCGTCGATCTTGGGGATGGCGCCGTGGGGGCCGGCCTGGATGCGGAGTTCCTGATGGGCGGGGATGACGATGTCGTCCCCGTCGTCCCGCCAGTCGACGCCCAGCTTTCCGAAGGCGATGCGCGTCACCCGGTGCTCGCGCGGCCGGGCTCCCTGGATGCGCAGCTCCGAGCCGGTGACGGCCGCCAGCCCGAGAAAGGAGCCGACCTCCATGTAGTCCGGGCCGATGGCGAAGTCCGCGCCGGAGAGCCGGCTCACGCCCCGGATCTCGAGGGTGTTGGTGCCGATGCCCGAGATCCGAGCGCCCATGCCGCACAGGCAGCGGCACAGGTCCTGGACGTGAGGCTCCGAGGCCGCGTTGCAGATGACCGTGTCGCCGTCGGCCAGGACCGCCGCCAGCACCGCCTGTTCGGTGCCGGTCACGCTCATCTCCTCGAGGAAGATGTCCGCGCCGCGCAGCCCGTCGGTCCGGGCCTCGTAGAAGTGCGGGGTGATCTCGACCTTGGCACCCAGCGCGCGCAGCACCTGGAAGTGGGTATCGAGCGGCCGGGGCCCGATCCGGTCGCCGCCGGGGCGCGGCAGGCGCACGTGTCCCAGCCGCGCCAGCAGCGGGCCGGCCAGCAGGATGGAGGTGCGGATGCGCCGGCACAGCTCGGGATCGGGGTCCATGGCGGGCATGGAGCCGGACTGCATGCGCAGCACGTTGGCGCCGGGCTCGTCGAAGGCCACGCCCAGCGCGGAGAGGATCTGGCGTTTCGCCATCACGTCCCGGATTCGCGGCACGTTGCGCAAGACGAGCGGCTGGTCGGTGAGCAACGAGGCGGCCAGCAACGGCAGCGCGGAGTTCTTGTTGCCGCTGGGCCGGATGGTGCCGCTCAGACGGCGGCCGCCTTCGATGACGAATGCTTCCACGGCGCACTCTCCTTCGTTGTGACGCGAGCGAGCGCGGGGCCGCCAACGGCCGCGCGATCGGGCGCGTTCTCGATTCCATCGCGGGCCACGCTACGGCCCGACCTCGATCGTCCGCTCGAGCCAGTCCTCCCCGAAACGGCCGTCGCGCGCCACCACCCACAGCCTGACCTCGCCGGGACCGTCCGGCGCCGTCCAGCGGTTGCGGTCCAAGCCGTTCGCGCCGTCGCCCGACAAGACGGTGTAGTCGTCTTCGAACTCGCCGCCCGTCGCAAACCAGGCGAACACCACGTCCTCGACGCGCTCCTCGCTCTCGCCCTGCCGCCGGTACTGCTCGCGCGACAAGGGATCGACCCGCGCCTGCAGCACGACCTTAGCCCCCGCCGCCACCCGCGCCGGAGCCGTCAGCTCCGCCTCGTTCAGCCACAGGCCCACAAGGCGCGGGTTGGTATTGAGCGGAGCCTCGGTGGCGAGCCGCAGCCGTACCCGCTTGATGGCCCGGACAACCTCGCCGCCGGCTCCGGCCCGCAGGCCCACCAACAGAGGAAAATATTCCAGGCTCGTCCCGGCGCCCGTCCAGTCCTCGAATCCCTCGGGCGGGTGGGCGGACAGGTATGCGAGGAGATCCGGAACGGACAGCCTCGCCCCCTCGCCGTCCGCCGGCAGCGCATACCCCTCCGGGCCGGGACAATCGATGTCGGCCGCCTGGTAGGAAAGCGCGCTCAGGCACACCGCCCACTCGAACGAGAGCGGCCGGCCGGCGCCTTGCGGATCGGCGATGAGCGCCGAAAGCTGGACCGCGCCGTCGAGCCCGGCCTCGGGCGGCTCGGCGCGCACGCCGAGCGCTCGCAGCCTCTCCACGAGCGAGCCCGGCGGAAAAGGGCTGTCGCAGCCGGCCGCGAGAGCGGCGGCGCACAGGCACAAGGCGGCGGCCCCGAGACGGCGCATCAGAAGGATCCTTTCAGGCCCAGGGCCGGAATGATGGGCAGGCCCCGAAAGTAGGCTCGCTCGGTAAAGTCGTAGTTGTACTGAATGCCTTCCACCGAGCGGTAATTGTAGGCGTTCTGCACGTCGAGAAAAAGAGTGAGGGCAAAGCGCGCAAAGGCCCAGGTGTAGTCCACCCGCAGATCAAGCCGGTGGTTGAGCGGCAGGCGTTCGCTGTTCTTCTCGAGCGGGATGGGCCGGTAGCTGTCGTAGTCGGCATCGAAGATGCCGCCGAGCAGCGGCGTGATGGGGTTTCCGGATACGAGCGAAAAGCGCAGACCGAACTGCCAGCCGTCGGAAAGCCCGTGGGCGGGCACCACCGGCCCTCTGGGCAGCCGGTAGCCCAGCACCGCGGTGAGGATGTGCGTCTGATCCCAGTCGAACAGCCGCCAGGGCTGGCCCGGTCCGTCCTGCCGCTCCGAGCGCATCAGGGTGTAGGCCAGCCAGCCGAAGGGGCCCTGGCGGGCGTCGCGCCGCAGCATGAGCTGCAGGCCCGAGGCCTTGCCCCGGCCGGCGTTGCTGTAGAGAGTCTCCTCGTCCGGCACCACCAGCTCCTCCATCTCCTTGTAGAACACCTCCACGTCGAGCTGGCTCTGCCACGGCAGCTCCTGTTGCACACGCAGGGCGTAGTGGCGCGCCCGGACCATGTCGAGATCGGGGTTGCCGAGCAGGCGCGACATCTCGTCCGGGGCCGGGGCCTGGGCGTACATGCCGAATCCCGCGCTGAGCACGGTCCCGGGCCGCGGCTCGTAGCGCAGGGAAAGGCGCGGGAGCACCACCGCCTGGTTGAGCGGCAGGTCGAAGGCCTCCACCCGCGCCCCCGCCGTGAGCAGCAGCGGCGGCGCCGGCGACCAGCCGATCACGCCGTAGGCCCCGCCCCACATCCAGGCGGTGCGCTCGCTCCCTTCCAGGATTTCCAGGCTGGCGAAGTCCGCCACCACCTCGCCTTCCTTCGGCGGCCGGGGCATGCGCATGGAGTACTGGTAGGACATGGTGGAGGTGGTGAGCCCGCCGTGCAGAAACCAGCGGCGGTCGATCTGCCACTCCCAGTCGAAGCGGCTTCCCATCGAGTACACCCGCGCCTGGACGAAACGCTCGGCCCCGAAGCGAAAGTGGTACTGGTCGTAGCCGCCCGCCAGCGAGGTGCGAAACTCCCAAGACGGGTCCGGCGAGTGCACCCAGGCCAGGTTCACCCGGTGGAACTGGATCTGATCCTGGTAGGTGCCCAGCATGCCGGGGTCGGCGGAGACGGCCTTGTCCATCACCAGGCGCGCCTCGTCGGAGGAGCCGTAGGCGAACAGGGAGACGTGATCGCCGCGCTCGGGCAGCAGCTCGAGCTTGAGCTGGTAGTCGTAATAGACCGGCGCCACGGTGAGTTCGAAGCCCTCGATGTCCTCCAGGATCGACGGCAGCCACAGGTCGACGGTGCTGCGGCGAAAAGCCGCCACAAAGCCGGCCTTCGATCCCAACGGGCCTTCCAGGAGGACGCCGGCGTCGATCATGCCCAGGTTGACGTAGCCGCCGAAGTCCTTGCGGTCGCAGGGCCGGGTGCGGGTGTCCACGATGCCCCCGATGGCCTCGCCGAACTCGGCGCCGAAGGCCCCGGGGATGAAGTCGATGCTCTTCAGGATGTCCGAGTTGACGGCCGAGGTGAGCCCCATGAAGTGGTACAGCAGCGGCACCGGGTGCCCGTCGATCAGGATCTTGCTGTCCTGCGGGGCCGCCCCCTGGACGACCAACCCTGGCCCCATGGTCCCCGAGGAGAAGGCCAGGCCCTGCGCCACGCCGGGCAGGCTCTGGACGATCTTGCCCACGTCGCCCTGGGTCCCGGGGATCTTCTTCACCTCCTCCATCTGCACCACGGTGTTGCTCACCTCGGCCTGGAGGCGTTTCGAGACCACCACCACTTCTTCCTGCTCCTCGGAACCGGCGGGGTCCAATGCGTAGGACAGGGACAGCCGCTGGCCGCCGCCCACCGTGACATGCACCCGCAACAAGACGTGATCGGGGTCCTGGATGAACAGCTCGTGGGCCCCGGGCGAGACGCGCTCGAAGACAAAGCGCCCGCGCTCGTCGGTGATGGCGATGTCCTTTCCGTCGAGTTGGACCGGAGCCCCGGGCAGCGGCTCGCCGCTCTGTTTGTCGCGCAGCACTCCCTCGATGGAGGCGCCTTGGGCGGACTCCTCCCCTCCTCCCGGCGCCGCCGCCTCCGCCGCCCCGCCCGCCGAAAGGAGCGCGGCCAGCAGGAGAGGCGGGATCCCGTGAGGAAGGTGCCGCATGCGCTCAGGATTCGGCGATGGCGTCGATCTCCACCTGGGCGCCCTTGGGAAGCGCGGCCACCTGCACCGTGGCCCGGGCCGGGAAGGGCTTCTGGAAGTACCGGCCGTACACCTCGTTGACCGCGGCGAAGTGCGAAAGATCGGTCATGTAGATGGTGCAGCGCACCACGTGCGAAAAGTCCAGGCCCGCCGCCTCAAGCACCGACTTGAGGTTTTCCAGGCAGCGCTCGGCCTGGGCCGCCGGGGGACCGGCCACAAGCTCGCCGGTCCTGGGGTCGAGGGGAATCTGCCCGGAGAGATATAAGGTGCGGCTCTTCTCCTGCCGGCAGGCCTGAGAGTACGGTCCCACCGCCTTGGGGGCATCGGCGCTCTCCACGCTCACACGGCTCATCGGCTCCTCCTTGGGTTCGCACAACCGCCGGCAGCCTACCAGACTCTGATCGACGACTCCAGAAAATGCTCGTGCGGCGCGATGGTTCTGCGGCCATGCCAGGCCGGCGAGCGAAGGCGGGCATGTACCGCCGAAGCGAGGTGGGGTACGGGGAGGTGCGAGCGGCAGGGAGCCACCTCCCCGTCATGTGAGAGAGATTCAACCGGGTGGATTTTCCGGGCCGTCCCTGATAGGAAGGCATCATGAAAGAATCCGTCGTGTCCGAGGAGCGTCGCGAGGGCCGCAGCCTCTCCTTCCTGGCCCAGTCCGCCTACGCGCTCGGCAACTTCGGCGTGGCCTTCAGCCCCACCATCGTGGCGGCCTGGCTGGGGTACTTCTTCTACGGCCAAGAGGTGGATGGCAAGCCGCTCGTCTATCTTGCCCCGGCCACCTTCAGCGCCATCTGGTTCGCCACCCAGTTCCTCAACGCCTTCACCGACCCCGTTGTAGGCTTTCTCAGCGACCACACCCGCTCGCGCTTCGGCCGGCGGCGCCCCTGGATCCTGATCGGCGCCCCGCTCCTCGGCCTGTGCTTCTTCTTCCTGTGGACGCCGGCGACCCGGGAGCCTTCGCTCGCCAACGCGGCCATCCTGTTCTTTTCGCTGCTGGGCTTCTGGCTGTTCTTCACCGTGGTGGTGGCGCCGTATCTGGCGCTGCTTCCCGAGATCACGCCCTTCGACAACGAGCGGGTGCGCATCTCGACCTTCATGGGCATCCACGAGGTGCTGGGGACCGCCGCTGGCAACATCCTGCCGCCCGTCTTCGCCGGCGCCTTCGCCTCGGGGGCTCTGTTTCTCACCGACGGCTACCAGGTGACCGGGCTCCTCGGCGCGCTGGCGCTCATGGTGTGCTTTCTGCTCGCCGCGCTCTCCACCCGGGAGCGCTACCGGCCGCCCGAGCAGCAAGAGAGCGCCGGCCGGCCGGTGCGCGCGGCCCTGCGCGAGTTCGCCTCGGTCTTTCGGAATCCTGCTTTTCTCCCGTACGTCCTCGGCGCGGGCTTCTACCGCATGGCGGCGGCGACCATCGTCTTCGTCACGCCCTTCGTGGCCACCAAGATCCTGGGCGCCTACCCCGCCACGGAGGGCGACCTGGCCATCCTGGGGACGCTGGGCGCGGTCGGAGAGTCCCAGGCGGTCGACTGGGAGCTCGCGGCCGGCTACCTGATGATGCTGGTGCTGGTGGGCGCGGCGCTGCTCTTTCCTCTGGTTTCGCTTCTTTCGCGCCGCATGGGAAAACGCGCACTCTACATCCTGTCGCTCTTCTGGCTCGGGATCGTGCTCATCCTGATGTCGACGCTGGGTCTGTGGCCATATCTCTCGCCGCTCGAACAAGCGCTGTGCCTGTTCGCGCTGGCGACGTTCCCGCTGGCTGTGGCGCTGGTCATCATCCGGCCCATCCTGGCCGACGTCATCGACACCGACGAGAAGCTCACCGGGCGCAGGCGCGAGGGCATCTACAACGGCATGGAGGGGCTCATCCAGAAGACCGGCGCCGCGCTGGGGCCCGGCATCGCCGGGCTGCTCTTCCAGTTCTTCGGCGGCAGCGCCCAGGACAACCTGGGCATCCGCCTGGCCACCCCGCTGGCCGGGCTGTGCCTGCTGGCCGCGGCCCTGGCCTTCACCCGCTACCCGATCCGAAAATAGCCCTACTTCGTCGCGGGCGGCAGGCCGGCCTTCTCCCGGATGCGGTCGAGATCGGCGTTCTTTATAAACGAGATGATGTTCTTCCAGATGGAGTGAAAGCCGTACCCGCCCTCGAGCATCTCCCGCATGGCGTCTTCCCGCGACCAGCCCTCGAACATGATGCGGTAGAAAGCCGACATCATACCGGTCCGGTCGGCGCCGTGCTGGCAATGGAGGAACACCGGGTGGTTGGCCGGGTCGGCCATCACCTTGAGAAAGGCCACCACGTGCTCCTCCTTGATGTTGAAGGTGTTGATGGGGATATGGACGTACTTGAGGCTCGTCCCCTTGAGCTTCTTGCGGTCGGAGTGCATGGAGCGCAGGTTGACCACGGTGCGGATGCCCATCTTCTCGAGCGTCTTCATGCCCTCGGCACTCGGTTGCGCGCCCCGGTACAGCACGTTCGAGACCTGGAAGAAGTTCGACAGGCCGTCGCCCGCGAGCGGCTTGGCGTACCCCTCGGGGCGCGAAGCGGCGGCGGCGGGCTCGGCGGCGAACGCCGCCGGGGCGAGCACCGACCCGCCGGCCAAGACCGTCGCGCACAAGAGCAACCCGAGCGGCAACCGGCGAACACGCGATCTTCGATTTCGATGTTTCATGCAAAAAAACTAGTGGTTTTTGGGCCGGGATGCAACTGGCGTGCAATCGTCGCCGAACGGGTTGCGCAAGGAGGCCGCCGCGTGTAGATTGCCGCCATGTTCATCCCGCTTGGCGATACGCCCAACCCGAGCTACTTCCGCCCCTGGGTCAACTGGTCCCTCATGGCGGCGAACATCCTGGTGTACCTCGTCATCTCCCTGCCGCTCTCCCTGACCGGAGTGGACCCGAGCGATCCGCTGCTCGCCGAGTACCTGCGTCAGTTCATGCCGGATCAGCCGATCTCTTTTCTCCCCCTGCGCCAGTTTTCGGCCTATGACCTGTTCGTGTTCGCGCACGGCTACCGGCCGGCCCAGCCGGAGTTTTTGGACCTCGTGACCTGCATGTTCCTGCACGCCGGGCTGTTGCACCTCGCCGGGAACATGTTGTTCTTGTGGATCTTCGGCGACAACATCGAGCACCGGCTCGGCCGGATCGGGTACCTGGCGGCCTACCTCGCCACCGGAATGCTCTCGACGCTGGCCTTCTCGCTCTTTGCCAAGAACGGCGCCATCCCCCTCATCGGCGCCTCCGGGGCCATCTCCGGCGTGCTCGGCATGTACTTCATCATGTTCCCGCGCAACCGGGTGAAGGTGTTCGCGGCGCTGTTTCCGTTTTTCTTCGACAGGGTGCTGCTGCCGGCGCGCTGGGTGCTCGGGTTCTACATCCTGGTGGACAACCTGCTTCCGTTTCTCATCGCCCCCTCGGACAGCGGCGTGGCGTACGGCGCCCACATCGGGGGATTTCTTGCCGGGCTGGGAGCCGCCTGGGCCGGCGAGGCCATGGGATGGTCCTGGCCCTGGAAAGACAGGCTCTCGAGCAAGACGGCCTCCGGCGCCCGCGCCCCGGAGCGTCCTCTGGAGATCCTCGCCCAGGCCATCCGCGAAGGACGAGCCGCGGATGCGCTGAACGCCATCCGGGATGTTCCCCCACACGCCTTGGGCATGCTCTCCCCCGACGAGTGCGTAACGCTCGCCGACTGGCTCCAGGAGGCCGGCCACGAGGTGGCGGCGTCCCGGCTGCTGCGCCGCTGTCTTGCGGCGCACGGCGATCGCACGGATCTGGCGAAGGTGTTTCTCAATCTCGGATTGCTGGCGCTGGCCCGCGGGCAGCCGACCGCGGCATACCAGCACCTGCTGGCGGTGTTCGACTATCAGCCCGACCCCACCACCGCCGCCCGCGCCCGCGAGGCCCTGGTCCAGATCGAACGGTGGCGCTGAGTCGGCACCAATCCGCCGCCCTCGCGGCGCCCTTGACGCATGTCCATCCCGGATCTAGACTGCGCGCCGTGAAACGCCGCAGGACCCAAGACCCCGGCAATCCGGACAGCCACAACCTCCACGGCATCGAGCTCGCGGACCGCGGGTTCTTCGACGAGGCCATGCAGGAATTCTCCCGGGCCCTGGCGCTGGACCCGCTGGCGCCGTTTCCCCGCATCAACCGGGCCAGCGTCTATGTCGAGCAGGGGAAGCTCCTCCAGGCCCTCTCGGACCTGGTGGACGCGGTGCGGGTGGCACCGGACAACGAGTCGGTGCGCTACCACCTGGGGTTCTTTTTGAGCGTTCACGGGAGCGCGCTCGCCATCCAGGAGCTGGAGCAGGTGCTCAAGCGGGATCCGGAACACGTGGACGCGTTGATCCAGATCGGCATCACCTACCTGGATCGAGGCGAGTTCGAGCCGGCCGAGAAGGCGTTTCGGGCCGCTCTGGAGAAAGACCCGATGAATCCCGCCGCCAGCCACGAGCTGGGTAATCTGCTGGCGGACACGGGGCGGGTCCACGAGGCCATCGGCTTCTTGAAAAACGCATCCCAGGCCTGGCCCGACGATCTCGATATTCTGATCGACCTCGGGACGGCCTACGTCCAGGCCGGTTTTCTCGACGAGGGCGCGCAGCATCTCGGCCGGGTTCTCAAAAAAGATCCGGACAATATCTACGCGAACTACAACCTCGCGGCGGCAGAGGCCTTGTCGGGAAAGACCAAGGAATGCTACGAGCACCTCGGCGCGGCCTTGCGCGTGGACCTCGGCACCGTTCAAAAGTGGCTCGACGAAGATCCGCGTTTCGACAAGCTCCGTAAGGACCCGAAATTCATCGAATTCTGCCGTCTCGCCCCACCAGATGTTGTGGTCCCCTTGACCTGAACCACTGCGGGTTGGATTTTTCGCTTTACAGTCGACTCCGCCTGTGTTAGGAGTCGCAAAACCACGTGTCGCGTCGTTCGTGACCATGGGTGACGGTACATTGAAATACCTTGCCATACGTGGCATGAGGTTGTCCTGATGCCGCCTGGCCTGATTCGAATGCGAGGTACAACTTGAAGTTGCGCCGGATGGAACTTCTGGGATTCAAGTCGTTCATGGAACGCACTCGCCTGCGCTTCGACGACGGCATGACCGGCATCGTCGGACCCAATGGTTGCGGCAAGAGCAACCTGGTCGACGCCATCCGCTGGGTCATGGGCGAGCAGAGCGTACGGCTGCTGCGCGGCAAGAGCATGGAAGACGTCATCTTCGCCGGCAGCGAGTCCAAGCCGCCCATGGGCATGGCCGAGGTGGCGCTCACCTTCGAAAACGACGGCAAGAACATCCCCCCGGAATACGCCCAGTATTCGGAGATCACCGTCAGCCGCCGGCTCTTCCGCTCCGGCGAGAGCGAGTACGCCATCAACAAGACCCCCTGCCGGTTGCTGGACGTCCAGGAGCTGTTCATGGGCACCGGCGTGGGCACTCGCGCCTACTCCATCATCGGCCAGGGCCAGATCGGCCTGCTGGTGTCGCTGAAACCCCAGGACCGCCGGGTGATCATCGAGGAGGCCGCCGGGGTGAGCAAGTACCGCGCGCGACGCAAGGTCGCCGAGCGAAAGATGGAGCTCACCCGCCAGAACCTGCTCCGGGTCAACGACGTGGTGACCGAGATCGGGCGCAACCTCGACTCGCTCCAGCGCCAGGCGCGCAAGGCGGCCCGTTACCTCAAGCTTCGGGAGCAGGTTCGCGAGGTCGAGCTTCGCTCCGCCACCCACCGCTTCCTCGAGCTCTCCGCCGTGCGCCGCCACCTGGCGCAGAAGCAGCAAGCGCTCTCCGACCAGGAGACCGGGCTTCAGGCGCGCATCGCCTCGCGGGAGGCTTCGCTCGAGGAACGCCGCCTGCGCCTGATGGAGGAAGAACGCGGCCTGTCGGAAATGCAGGAGCGGCTGCTCTCGTGCGACAACCAGATTCGCCTGCACGAGCAGAATGTCGAGTTCCTCAACCGCGAGATTCAGGCCGCGGGGAACCGCAGCCAGGAAGCCAGCGGAGAGATCCAGACGCTCCACGAGCGGGCCAGCCAGATCGAGCGCGAGATGGAGCAGGCGGATCGCGACCTGGCCGAGGTCGAGGCCCTGGCGACCAACGCGGCGCTGCGGCTGCGCGAGCGGGCCGAACAGCAGCAACACCAGGAGTCCCGGGTGCGCGAGGTCGAATCGGCGCTGGACGCCCAGCGCACGCGGCAGCTCGATCTCGGCGCCCAGACCGGCGAGCTGCGCAGCCAGACCACCGCCGTCGAGCAGCGGATCATCGATCGCGAGACGCGCCTGGGACAACTCGCCGGCGAGACCGCGGCGCTCCAGAAATACCTCTCCGATCTCGAAGACCAACAGGCGGCCTCCCGCCGCAGCCTCAGCGAGCGCAAGCAGCTCCATCTCAACCTGACCGAACGGCGCGCGGCGGAGGAGAACTCCCTGGCCGAGCTCAAGGCCCAGCTGGCCCAGACCGAGGCCCGCGCCATCGCTCTGCGGGAAGAGATCGCCGACAAGCGCTCCCGCCTGGCGTCCTTGCAGCAGATCACGCGCGACTTCGAGGGTTGCCAGAACGGCGTCCGCCAGGTCATGAAAAAAGCGCGGGAGCAATCCGAGAGCGACCGGGTGGTGGGCCTGGTGGCCGACGTGCTGCAGGCCCCGGCCCGCTACGAGACGGCGGTCCAGGCCGTGCTGGGAGATCGGCTCCAGGGCGTCGTGGTGCGCTCCCAGGAGGCCGGGCTGGCCGCCATCGACTACCTCAAGGCCGAAAGCCAGGGCCGCTCGTCGTTCATCCCGCTCTCCTTGCGCGATCCGGTGTACGAGGTCACCGGCGACACGGTCCGCGGGCCCGGCGTGATCGGCCCGCTGAGGACGCTACTCGGCTTCGATCCCCAGTACGAGGGCGTGGTTCGCTATCTGCTCGGCGACGTGGTCGTGGTCGAGGACCTCCCGAGCGCCCTCAACGTCTGGCGCAGCAACGGCCACAAGGCGACGCTGGTCACTCTGGACGGCGAGGTGCTCGAACCGGAAGGCGTCCTTACCGGCGGCTCGCTCGAGGGGCCCGGGGCACACCTGTTGGAGCACAAGCGCCAGATCCGCGAACTCGGCCAGTCGCTTCAGGAGCTGGAGGCCCAGCAGTCCATGCTGCAGGCGGCCATGGGCCAGATGAAGGCCCAGCTCTCGGCGGTGCACTCCTCGCTCGATTCGCTGCGCCAGGACTCCCACGAGGAAGAAATCCGCATCGTCGATTGCGAGAAGGACCTGCACCATCTGGCCTCCGAGATCGGCCGCCAGCGGGAGAGGCTGGAGAGCCTCAACCGCGAGCGGACCGAACAGGCCGCCGAGCGCGAACGCTGCCAGGAAGAGCGCGCCCGATTGCAGTCGCGGCAGGCGGCCCTGGCCGAGGAACAATCCCGCTTGGAAGAAAGCCTGCGCGAGCAGCGCGAGCGGCTGGAGCGGGAGCGCGCCGAGTTGGCCCGCCTCTCCCAGGAGTGCCTGGATCTCAAGGTGCGGGCGGCGGCCGGCCAGGAGCGGCTCGAGTCCGCGCGCCGCCGCCGGGAGGCCATGCAGGCCACCCGCGCCGACATCCAGCAGCGCCTGGTGCGCCTGCGCGAGGAGGTCAGCCAGGGAAACCTCCAGGTCAGCCGCAACCGCTCCCAGATCGATCAGAGCCGCCAGGAAATCGCCGGGCTTCTCAACCGCAAGGAGTGCGACCAGAAGGAGCTCTCGGAGCGGCGCCGGCGCTACGAGGAGATGGTGGCCGCCATCGCGCAGGACGAGGCGCAACAGAAGAGCGACCGCCACGAGCTGGACGGCGGCCGCGAGCGCCTGCGGGAAATCGGCCTTCGCCGACACGAGAGCGAGCTGGCGCTGGCGCACCTGGACGAAGACGTGCGGCGCACGCACCGCGTCGAGATCCTCGAATGCGTCAGCCGCTATCACATGGTGCCGCCCCCCAGCGAGGAAGAGCTCTCGCGCACCGAGAAACTGCGCTCGGCCATGGAGCGCATGGGCGACGTCAACCCCGGCGCGGTGGAGGAGTTCGAGCGGCTCAAGCAACGCCACGAGTTCCTCAGCACCCAGAGCCGCGATCTGCAGGACTCTTTGGAGAAGCTCGAGACGGTGATCCAGAAGATCAACCGCGCCAGCCGCAAGCGATTCCGCGAGGCCTTCGACGCCATCAACCAGAAATTTCAGGAGATCTTCCCGAGGCTGTTCAACGGCGGGCGGGCCCACTTGTCCCTGGAGGAAACCCAGGACGTCCTCGAGGCGGGTGTGGACATCGTGGCCCAACCCCCAGGCAAGAAGCTGCAAAACATCGAGCTGCTCTCGGGCGGGGAGAAGGCGCTGACCGCGGTGTCGCTGCTGTTTTCCATCTTCCTGGTCAAGCCCACGCCTTTCTGCCTGCTGGACGAGGTGGACGCCCCGCTGGACGAGGTCAACATCGACCGGGTGAACGCGATGATCCGGGAGATGTCCCGATCCTCCCAGTTCATCATCATCACCCACAACAAACGCACCATGGAAACCGTGGATCGTCTCTACGGCGTCACCATGGAAGAGCCGGGCGTCTCCACCATGATCTCGGTCGAGCTCAGCGACGTGAACTCCCCCAAGGCGGAGCAGGCGGCCTGAGCATCCGCCTCCCGCGGCCCTCATCCCCACCTCCGAATGCGCCGAGCCCACGCCAAGAACGATGTGCGATGGGGCGGCGGCGACGGCGGCGAACGCTGGTCCGGGAGAACGCCTCGGAACGGAGGCGACCGAGCCCGTTGGGGTCATCGGGCCGATCCGGGCACTGCCTTGCCTCTTGATGCGGGCCGGATTTCGGGGTAGCAAGACCGCATGAGATACCTCTGGCTGGCAGCATCCACCGGTGTTGCGGAAGAAACGGCGTCGTCCTCCGGCGATGTCTGGGCCGTCCTGCTGTTCGGAGCCGTGGTGGCGTTCTTCGCCTGGCTCTTGGTGGCGGCGGTGCGACGAAAGCTGGGCAACGTTCGCGGCCGTTTGGGAGACTTGACCGAGGACGAACGCGAGGCCGCGGACAACCTGCGCCTGTGGGCCGAGGCCCGCCGGCGAACCGCGGACGAGGACGAGGACGAAGCCCAAGAGGAGTCCGGCGCCGAGGAGCCCGTGCCGCTGCAGGAGGAGCTGCTGCAAAAGTCCCGCGAACGGCTCGACGCCCGGCAGGCGCCGGCCCGCAACGTCCTGCTCGAAAACCTGCCCCCGGCTCCCCCCGCTCCCGAGCCGCCCCGCGCCCAGGAACCCGCGCCCGCCCCGGCGCCGCCAGCCCCCGCCGTGCCGGAGCCGACCGAACCGGCAAGCCCGAGCCCCCAACCGCTCGTCGCTCCCGCGCCCGTGCCGCCTCCGTCCCCGTCCATCGCCCCGGTCCCCGCGCCCCCGCCGGTGGAGAGACCGCGCTCGCTGGAAGACGGGCTGCTCAAGACCCGCGAGGGCGTCTTCTCGCGCCTCGGACGGCTGTTCGGCCGCAAGCAACTGGGCGCCGAGGATCTGGAGCAGGTGGAGGAGATCCTGTTCACCGCGGACATCGGCGTGCGCACCAGCCAGAAGCTCATCGATTTCGTGCAGGAGGAGCTGTCTCGCAAGGAGCTTTCGGACAGCGCGCTCCTGTTCGCCGCCTTGCGGGAGCGGGTCCGCGAGATCCTCACCGTGCCGTCGAGCGCGCCCGAGGTCGGCGTGCACCGACCTCACGTGATCCTGGTGGTCGGCGTCAACGGAACCGGCAAGACCACCACCATCGGCAAATTGGCGCTGCAGCATTCGCGGGCCGGCCGCAAGGTGATCCTGGCGGCGGGCGACACCTTCCGGGCCGCGGCGGCCGAACAGTTGACCGTCTGGGGCGAGCGGGCCGGGGCCCAGGTCATCCGCGGCCAGGAGGGCGCCGATCCCGCGTCGGTGGTATTCGACGCCATCTCGGCGGCGCGCTCGCAACAGGCCGACGTGGTGATCGCCGACACCGCCGGCCGGCTGCACACCCGGGTCAACCTGGTCGAGGAACTGCGCAAGGTGCACCGCGTCTGCGGCAAGGCCATGGAGGGCGCGCCGCACGAGGTGCTGCTGGTGCTCGACGCCACCACCGGCCAGAACGCCATCAATCAGGCCAAGGAGTTCCACTCCTCGCTCAATGTGACCGGCATCGTGCTCACCAAGCTCGATGGCACCGCCAAGGGCGGAGTGATCATCGGCATCTGCGACACCTTCGGGATTCCGGTGCGCTACATCGGCATCGGAGAGCAGGTGGAGGACCTGCGTCCGTTCGAACCGGAGCCCTTCGTCAAGGCCCTGTTCTCCTGAACCATGAACGCGGTCCTGCCATGAAGTTCTGGCCTCCCCGCACCTGGATCGCGGCCGTTCTGCTGCTTTCGCCGACCATTGCCGGGAGCGGCGAGAACCTGTCGGGAAGCTGGCGCGAGGAATACGAGGAAGACATCCGCTCGGTGGAACAGTGGGATGCCCGCTGCGGGGAGGCGCCGCGGAGCCCGGGCCGGCGGGACCGCGGGCTGGTCTTCACCGTCGAGGACCGCGGGGTGGAATTGCAATTCGCCTCGCCGTCGGGCCGTTTCAGCACCAGCGATTGCCAGTCCTCCCATCCCGACATCCGGCCCCGCGAGATGACGCTCAAGGAGGGGCTCTTTCTCAAGAACTGCTCCACCGCGGATGACGCCCTGGACTACGAAAGCGGCCTGTACTCCTTCCGGGTCATGTCCCCCGACCGGATTGAGTATCGCGAGACGACCCGCTACTCGCGCCATACCGCCGACGGCGCGCTGTGCGTGCACACCCGCCGGGTCCAGCGCCGCTACTCGCGCATCGCCTCCGCTTCGGCTTCCACCGCTGAGCCGACGGTCGAGACGGCCGACGCGGGAACGACGGGCGGAGTGCCTCCGGACGCCGGCGCCGCCGCCGCCGATGATGGCGGGGAAGAGCCCGGCGATGATGCCTGCCGACACCCGGGTCCCGTCCGGCAGCTGCGGGCCATCCCGTCGATGGCGAACGTCCTGGTGGGCGAAACCTTCTGTCCCCGCCTGGAAGGGCGAGACGCCTCGGGCTGCGTCGTGGACGTGCGCCCCGACCGGCAGCCGCCGGAGCCGCTACGCGGAGTCCTGTGGACCGAGGACGGTTGCCTGCGGGTGACCGATCGCGCGCCCGGCGGCACGAGGAGTATCGAGATCCGAGCGCAAGGCGCCGCCACCGAAGTTCAACTGGTCATCCTGCGCCGGCTGGAACCGACGCCCCGGACGTCCCCGGACCCGCCCCCGCCGGCTCCCGTCGAGGAGCCCGCCGCCGAGGCCGAACCTCCGGATGGCGATGCCGAGCCGAGTCCTCCGCCCGCGCCGCCAACGCAGCCGTCGCCGTCCGCGCCAGCGGTGTCGGAACCGTCCGGCGATGGGCTGCCGTTGTTCCTCGCCCTGGCCGGAGCCGCCGCCCTGCTGGGTCTGATGCCGCTCGTCGCCATCCGCCGCCGGTTCCGCCGGCCGTCCGCGCCCGTTCCAGCGCCGGCTCCGGTCTCGCCCGCCCCCGCCGAGGCGCCGCTCGAAAACCTCCCCACGGTCCCGGCCATGCCTCGCGCCCAGGGCGCTCTCGATCCAATCGCCGGCGGGAGCTTTTGCACCGAGTGCGGCCGGGCCCTTCCGGCCGGAGCCCGCTTCTGCCCCTTCGATCGCACACCGGTGGCCGGCGCCGCGCCCACAGCCAATGTCGAAAAGACATGTCCGAGCTGCGGCCGCACTCTCCCGCCATCCGCGCGGTTTTGCCCCTACGATCGCACACCCTTGACCGAGGACGACCCGCCATGAGCGACCCCGATCCCCGCCATGTCTTTGGACGCGAGGCCGAGGATCGCGCCGTGACCGCCCTGATCGAACAGGGGTACCGCATCCTGGAACGCAACCTGCGCACCCGACTGGGGGAGGTCGACATCGTGGCCATGGACGGCGACACGCTCGTCTTCGTGGAAGTGCGCGCCCGCCGCGACGGCAGCGCGGTTCACCCCGCCGCCACGGTGACGCGCCGCAAGCAGCGTCAGGTGGTGCGCGTGGCCATGCTCTACTGCCAGAAGCACGGCGTTCGAAACACCATGATCCGCTTCGACGTGGTGGCGGTGCTCGGCGAGAATTCGGGCATCGAGATCATCCGCAACGCCTTCGAGGCGGGACGCTAGGAGAACGGATGCGAGTGGTGCGAGCGCGCGGCATCGGATTTTGCTACGGCGTGCGCCGGGCCATCGAGCTGGCCACCCGCCGGGCCCGAAGCGGCCCCATCCGCTCCCTGGGCCCGCTCATCCACAACCGCCAGGAGGTGGCCCGCCTGGAGTCGCTGGGCATCCGGGTGGCGGATTCGCTGGAAGCCTGCGCCGGAGAGACGCTCTTGATCCGCTCCCACGGCGCCCTGGCCAGCGACATCGACCGCGCTCGCGCCCTGGGCATCACCCTGGTGGACGCCACCTGTCCTCACGTCGAGCGCTGCAAGGAGATCGTGCTCTCGCTCCAGGCCGAGGGGCGAAAGGTGCTGCTGCACGGCGATCGCAGCCATCCCGAGGTCCGGGCCATCCTCAGCCATGCCCGGGGCGAGATCGAGGTCATCCGCGGCCCGGAGGACCTCGAGGACTTGCCCACCGGCTCCCGACTGGGACTGGTGGCCCAGACGACCCAGGACCAAAACGCCTTCGCCGACCTGGCCCAGATGGTGCGCCGCCGCTGCCCCGATGCCGTCGTGCGCGACACCATCTGCCAGGATGCGGCCCGGCGGCAACAGGAGGCCGCCCGGCTGGCGGCCGAGGTGGATTGGGTGATCGTCATCGGCGGCCGGGAAAGCGCCAACACCAGCCGGCTGACTCAGATCTGCCGCCGTCATCAACCGCGCACCGTGCAGATCGAGCAGGCCGGGGAACTGTCCCTGGACGCGCTTTCCGGCATCGGCAGCGTGGGCCTCATCTCCGGAGCGTCCACGCCCGCCTGGGTCATCGATCGGGTGGAGGAGCGCCTGCTCGCATTTGCATCCAGCCGGGCGGAGTCATGATCCGTGCCGGGGGCGCTGCGGATGGAACTCGCCGAGCGCTTTCACCACCGTCTCGAGATCCCGCCGCACCGGCGGATCCTTCAGCCGAAAGATGCGCGGCTCTCCGAGATAATTCTGCGCTGGAGCGGCAACCCGGACCAGCAGTTCCAGGCCGCGCTCCCCGCGGGCCAGCCGAAGGAGCAGCAGGCCCTCGACCTTGAGTTCCCGCGCCAGGGCGCCCAGTTGCTGCATGGCGGGAGCCGGAATGGCCTCATCGGCCAGGGAGTATTCGAGCAGCGCGCGCGGGGGGCCGAACGCCGGCAGCGGAAACAACCAGGCCCGAAGTTCAGCGGGCGGAATCCCGTCCGTCAGGATCCGCGTCCAGACGGCATGCCCCGGCAGGCTCACGCGGACCGCGTGGGTTCCGGGAAATAACGCCAGCGAGCACGGCGTCGGCCCCGCCGGCCGGCCGTCGATCGCCACCTCGGCGCCTTCCGGCCAGGAAAACACCACGGTGGCGCTCGGCTTCCCCGACAGCAACTGGCGCCGCGCGCGCTCGAAGACCGCCAGCGCGTCCGGGTTCAGCCCGAACCGCTGTGGAGTCAACTCCGGCTCCAGGGCCACGGCGTGGCGGAAATCGGCCTCGGCGGCCTCGACGCGGGCCTGAAGCAGGGCCAGCGCGCCCCGGCGGATCCAAAGCTCGCTGGCCGCTCCCGCCGCCAGCGCGTCTGCGCACCATACGATGTGGCTCTCGGCCCGATCCAGGCTTTGCTGCGCCCGGCTGAGTTGCAGCGCCTGCAAGGCGCTGCGTCCCTCCGACAGGGCGAGGTCGAATCTCTTCCGGCATTCGTCGGCGCCGTTATCGAGATCGCGCCACACCGCCCGGCTCAGGGAAAGCCCGGTGAGCGGATAGAACTTGTGCCGCTGGCGAAAGGCCTCGCCCAGCCCGAGCAGCATGTCGTCCAGCACGTCGGGCCGAAGTTCCAGGGTGGGCCACGCCAGGATGGCCAGCGAGCGGAGCGGAGCCTGCAATTCGCCCGCGGGAACCACGTTGGCGCCACCGCCGCTGCAGGCGCCGCAGCAGGCGCCGATGAGAACACCGAACGCCGCCGCCCGTACGCGGCCCGCCACCGCCCGCGCCGGCGTCGTCGACTTGCGCCCGCTCGTCGGTTCCGCTTGCCGATTCACCAGACCCCCGATCGATGCGTCGGTCTGGCCCGCGGATCTTTCTACAGGCTCTTTTTGAACTCCGGGGCCGGCTTGAAATGAACGGTCTTGCTGGCCGGGATCTTGATCTCGCTCATGGTCCGCGGGTTGCGTCCGGTGCGGGCCTTGCGCTTGCGGATGGAGAAGGTGCCGAATCCCGGCACCACGAAGCGGCGATCCTTGCGGATGGCCTTGGCCAGGTTGTCGAACACCGCGTCCACGATCTCGCCCGTGGCCTTCTTGGTGATCCGGGGCATGTTCTTGGTGCTCAGCACCGCTTCGATCAACTGCGCCTTGGTCATGAGTCCTCCCGAGTTCTTTCGCCGCTCGTTCGTGGCGGCATCACGATTGCGCGAGTCTGGGGCAGTGTACGCAGCCGGGTTTGCGCTGTCAAGAGGGAAATCGCTCGCGGCCGCATGGAGACTGGCTCTCCGCGATCGCCCCGCATGCGACGCCGCGATTTCGGGCTCGCGCCAGGGGCTCACTCGCCCATCTCGCGATCGATCTCTTCCAGCGTGGGAATGCCGGCCCGCCCGCCCAGCGCCCGGCACTTGAGCGCCGCCGCCACGTTGGCGAAATGCATGCGCTCGCGGAATTTCATGCCCCGCAACATGCCGTAGATGAAGGCCCCGTGGTACACATCGCCCGCGCCGGTGGTATCGACCACCTCGACCTCGTGCGCTGGAGCCACGTAGGTCTCCTCGCCCTCGATGCCCACCGAACCGTCGGAGCCAATGGTGATGACCACCGTCTTGGGACCGCGCGCTCGCAGGGCTTTCAGGCTTTCGCCCAGCGCCCCGCCGCCGTACTCGGCGGCGAAACGTTCCGAGGCGATGAGGACGTCGCAACAGCCGAGGAGATCGTCCATGCCTTCCCGCGGGCTGCCGGCGTCGAACACCACCGTGATCCCGCGGGCTCGGGCGTGCCGCGCGGCATGGAGCTGGGCCTCGATGGCCAGCCCGTCCACATGGAGCACCCGCGCCGACTCCACCACGTCCAGCCGCACCTGCTGAGGGAGGAGCGGCGGCAGGTCGCCCCGGGTCCAGAATACGGTGCGCTTTCCGGTCCCCGACTCCACCGCGATGAAACTGAACGGCGAAACGAAGCCGGGCTCGATCACCAGACCGCGCGTGTCCACGCCCGACTCTCGCAACCCCTGGTGGATGAAGCGGCCGAATCCGTCATCGGAGATCTTGCCGATGAAACTGGTCTCCACGCCCAGAGTCGAGAGGGTCACCAGGGCGGTGGCCACCGGCCCGCCGCCTTGCATGGAAAACTGCGAAAGCTCGATCTTGCTGTCGACCTCGGGATACGCCTCGACCACGCCCAGGTAATCCGCTGCGCAATGCCCGACTCCGACGACCTCAAACCCCACGATCCGTCCTCCGTCTCCCCCGAGACTCCCCCTTTCTCGCTCGATGGTAGGAAAGCCGATCTTGCGAGTCAAGATAAATCGTTGAAATTGCAAGCGGATCATATCGCGCTCGGCGTCGGCCCGGCGCTTGACAGTTCACCCGCGAACGTATGACAGTGTTTTTCGCCGCATGATCATTTTGTGGATCATCTCCCTGTCGGTCGCGGCCATCTGGCTGCTCGTGGTCGCGCGCAACCTGGCCGAGTATCGCGCCACGCCCCGGCTCGTTCCGCGCCCGGTGCAACCGGCGCCGGCGTCGGTCAGCGTGATCGTCCCCGCGCGCGATGAAGCCGGCAACATCGGCCGCTGCCTGGAGTCGCTGCTCGCCCAGGAGCCGCCGGTATTGGAGATCCTGGTCATCGACGATCGCTCCAGCGACGACACGCCCCGCATCGTCGAGGAGTTCGCCCGGCGAAACGCGCGGGTGCGGTTGCTGTCCGCGCCCGAGCCGCCGCCGGGTTGGACCGGAAAATGCCACGCCCTCGTCTTCGGCGTCGAGCAGGGAAAGCCCCGGGGAGACTGGCTGCTGTTCACCGACGCCGACACGCGCCACCATCCCCTGGGAATCGCCGCCGCCCTCGACTACGCTCGGGCGGAATCGCTCGACCTGCTGACGCTGATCCCCCACCTCGAGGCCGGCAGCTTCTGGGAGCGCGTGGTCCAGCCCAGCGTGGCCGCGCTCATCGCGCTGTTCAACCGCCCCAGCCGCGTCAACGATCGTTCACGCCCGGACGTCTTCGCCAATGGCCAATTCATGTTGTTGAAGAGCTCGTCGTATCGTACGGTGGGCGGCCACCGGGCCGTCAGGGGCAAGGTGCTGGAGGACGTCGAGCTGGCGCGCGCGCTGCGCGCCGCGGGGTTCGAAATGCGCCTGGCCTTGGGCTTGGACCTTTTCTCCACCCGCATGTATCGCAGCCTGGCGGAACTCATCTCGGGCTGGACCAAGAACTTCCACCTCATCCTGCGCTCGCGGCCTGGACGGGTGCTGCTGGCCACCGCCGCCTCGCTGGCGCTCAGCCTGTGGCCACCGATCGCCGCCGCTCTCGCCCTGGCGGCGCTGGCGACCGGCACCGCGCACCCCGCCATGGCCGCAACCGTCGTGGGCCTGTACGGCCTTGTGCTCTCGCTGCAAACTCTGCTGCGCGCCCTCAACCGCTGGTATCCGGCCTACGCCCCGCTGGCGCCGCTGGGGAACCTCTTTGCCGTCTTCATCCTGCTGCGGTCGGCGCGGCTGCACCGCTCGGGGCGGTCGGTGCGCTGGAAGGGCCGCGAGGTGTGGGACGAGAAAGGACCCGGACAATGACGCCGTCGCTGGAGCGGATCTCGTTGGGAGAGCTGGTCCGGATCAAGATGGTCCAGCTCCTGAATCGACTGGGCTCCCACCGGGCCCCCGATCTCTACCATCGCGTCATCGAGGAAGTCGAACGCGCGCTGCTCGTCGAGGTCATGTCCCGGGTCGGCGGACGCCAATGCGAAGCCTGTCAGATCCTGGGCCTCCACCGCAACACCCTGCGGCTGCGCCTGCGTGCGCTAGGCCTGTGGCGTCCGCGAGCGGCGGCCCGCCCGCGCCGTTCGTAGCCGGTCCCCGGAATGCCTCGCGGTCCATCTCGGTTCAAGGCATTGACGCGGCCGAGCGCGGCCTTACTTTTTTGGCCACCGAAGCTCGGCGCGGCCGCGCCCCAACCAGAGGAGGAGACCGATGTTCCATCCCGAGTCCCTCAAACGCAAGTTGCGCTGGCTCTCTGTTCCGCTTTCGCTGGCCGGTGTCTGGCTGATCGCCGCCTGTTGGTCCGCGCATACCCGTGCGGCGACCGCGGCCCAGGATCCGCCCTGGCGCGAACGGCCATCCGCAACCCCGGTCTTGCCGCCCGGCTACTCTCCAGTGCCATCCCTCTCCGGACTGGTCAAGCAGCTCAAGCCCGCGGTGGTCAACATTCATACCACCCAGGTCATCCGTTCCCGCGGGGGATTGCGGCGGGGGATCCCCAGGATGGATCCCTTCTTCGATTTCTTCTTCGGCGATGATCCGTTCTCCGATCTCCCCAAGGGAGGTTTCCGCGCGCCATCGCTCGGGTCCGGCGTCATCATCAGCCCGGATGGATATGTTCTGACCAACCATCACGTGGTGGCCAACGCCAGCGAGATCAAGATCCGGACGGCGGACGAGCAGACCCTCGACGCCAAGCTCATCGGCAGCGATCCGCGCACGGACATCGCCCTGCTCAAGGTGAACCCCAAGGCCCCCCTGCCCTTCGCCTACCTGGGAGACTCGGACCGCATCGAGGTGGGCGATTGGGTCATCGCCATCGGCAACCCGTTCGGCCTGGGCCATACCGTCACCGCGGGGATCATCAGCGGCAAGGACCGGCAGATCGGCCACGGCCCGTACGACGATTTCTTGCAGACCGACGCCTCGATCAACCCCGGCAACTCCGGCGGGCCGCTGTTCGACACCGCGGGGAACGTGGTCGGCATCAACACCGCCATCATCCAGGGAGGCTCGAGCATCGGGTTCGCGGTTCCCATCAATCTGGTCAAGGGGCTGCTGCCCCAACTGCGCTCCTCGGGCAAGGTGGTGCGCGGCTGGCTGGGCATCGGCATCCAGGATCTCAACGAGGAGCTGGCGGCCCAGTTCGGCGTCAACCGAAACACCGGCGCGCTGGTGTCGCAGGTGTACGTCGGCAGCCCGGCGGAGAAGGCCGGCCTGAGGAGCGGCGATGTCATCGTGAGCGTCAACGGCGCGCCGGTCTCCGACGGCCGCCAGCTCACCAGCCGCATCGGCAGCCTGGCCCCGGGGAGCCAGGTTAATCTGGAGCTCATCCGCGACGGCAAGCGCCAGACGGTGGTCGCCACGCTGGGCGACCGCGACGCCGGCGAGGCGCAGGTCGCCGGTCGTGCGCCCGCCCCGCGCCGCGGCCCCGGCGAAGAGCAGGAACTCGACACCGACATCGGCGTCAAGGTGGCCGAGCTGACTCCGGAGCGCGCCCGGCGCCTGGGCGTGGACCCGGGGCTGCGCGGAGTGGTGGTCGTGCAGGTGGAGCCCGACGGACCGACCGCGGGACTGCTCCGCCCCGGCGATGTCATCCTGGAGGTCAACCGGCAGCGCGTTCGCCACCCCGATGACCTGTCCCGGGCCATGCAACAGGGACGCAACAACCAGATCTTGATGCTGGTGCAGCGCGGCGAGGGCCAGATGTTTTTGGTGATCGGCAAATGACGGCCCGCGTCTGGGCCATCGGCGGCTTCGACCCCTCCGGCGGAGCCGGGGTGATCGCCGACGGAGCGGTCCTCCAGGCCCTGTCGGTTCCGGCGGCGACGCTGATCACCGCCGTCACCGCGCAGAACCAGCATCGCTTCCTTTCGCGGCAGACGCTGTCGCCCGCGTGGCTCCGGCGCCAGGCGGAGGCCGTGCTGGAGGACGGGCGGCCGAGCGCGATCAAGATCGGCATGCTGGGAAGCGCCGCCATGGGGCGGGAGGTCGCCCGTCTCATCGACCAGCTTCCCGGCGTCCGCGTGGTGCTGGATCCGGTGCTGCGCGCCAGCGCCGGTCCGGCCACCCTGGACCCGGATGGCATCCGGGTGTTGCGCGAGTGGCTCATCCCCCGCTCCATGCTCGTGAAACCCAACCGCCGCGAGGCGGAGGCCTTGCTGGGACGGAGGATCCCCCATCGTCCGGAAGCGCTGCGGCGCGCGGCTCGGGAACTGCGCGGCCTGGGCGCGGAGGCGGTCATCATCACCACGGGAGATGACGCCGGTCCGCCGCAGGACTTCCTGGTCGACAGCCGCGGCGAGGTGGCGTATGCTCGAGACCGGATCGAGGTGCGAGCCCGAGGGACCGGCTGTCGCTTCACCACGGCGGTGGCGGCCGGGTTGGCCCTGGGCCTTTCATTGCGCCGCTCCATCGGGCTGGCGCGGCGATCGGTCCGGGATTACCTGCGCCGGCAGCTCTCGGCGCGGTAGCGACGAAAGAAGGCGGTGACGCGCATGACCCTGCTGCTCAACTGGCTGGTGCTGTCGGCCATCATCTACCTCACCACCCGCATCGTGCCCGGCATCCAGGTCCGAGGGATCTGGGGCGCGGTGGTGGCCGCGGCCATCTACGGCGTTCTCAACACCTTGATCGGTTGGCTCATCTTCACCGTGATCGCGGTGGCCACGCTCGGCCTGGGTCTGTTGCTGGCCTTCATCACCCGCTGGATCGTCAACGCCATTCTACTGAAGGCCACCGACGCCTTGACCGACCGGCTGACGGTGCAGGGATTCGGCTCGGCGCTGCTGGGCTCGGCCGTCATGTCCGCCCTGGGCACGGTGGCTCAGTGGCTCATCCCCGCGCTGCATTGAGAGCGTTGCCGCGCCCCCGTCCTCACGCAGACGGCAGTTCGAGCACGCGATCCCCTCCATGCCAGTGGACATCCCGGAGCAGCCGGGACGCTTCCTCGAGCAGGTGCCGGGAGTTCTGAATCGCCGGATGGGGGCTGTGGGTGATGGCCACCGAGAAGGTCGGCGGCGACGGCCGCTCCCGCGTCCATCCCTGGCGCGCCCGCTCGACGGCCACCCGCGCACCGGACAGCGGCGTCTCCGGCAACAGCAACACGAACTGATCGTGCTGGAGCCGGTAGATGCGGTCCACCACGCGCAGCGTCCGGCGCAATACCGTCAGCAGCTCGTCGCCGGTCCGAGCGGCCTCCTCGGGCGCGGACGGCAACGGATGGTTGTCATCCAGCAGGATGAGCCCCAGCGCCAAGGGATGGTGATAGCGGGTCGCCCGTCGAAATTCGATCTCCAGATCTTCGCCGAGTTCCTGGCAGCCGCGCACCTCGCCGGGAGCGGCCATGCCCGCCGCGAGCGGGATGCTGCCTTGCAGCTGGGCGCGGTAGCGGTGGGCATCGAGGACGATACGGATGCGCGTCTGCAACTCGATGGCATGAAAGGGTTTGGTCACATAGTCGTCGGCCCCGAGCGAAAGCCCGCGGACCTTGCTGTCCAGGTCGCTGAGGGCGGTCACCACGATCACCGGCAGCCGGGCCGTGGCCGGTTCCCGGCGCAGCTCCTGCAACACCTGGAAGCCGTCCTTGCCGCCCATCATGATGTCGAGCAGCACCAGCGCCGGGGCGTCGGCCCGGATGCGCTCCAGGGCCTCGACCCCGTCGTGGGCCTCGATGACCGAAAAGCCCGCCGTCTCGCACAGCTCCCGCATCAACGTGCAATTGAAGCGATCGTCATCCACCACCAGAATCCGCTCGAACTTGCTCATGCGACCCCCATCTTCCCCCGCTCAATCCTGTGTGCCGCGAGCCAGGTTTTCAAAACGGGTGAACTCGCTGAAGAACCGCAGCTTGACTCTTCCCGTCGGACCGTTGCGCTGCTTGCCGATGATGATCTCGGCAATGCCCTTGTCCTCCGTCTCCTTGTTGTACACCTCGTCGCGGTAGATGAACAGCACCACGTCGGCGTCCTGCTCGATGGCCCCCGACTCGCGCAGGTCGGAGAGTTGAGGCCGCTTGTCTTCGCCGGCGCGGCTCTCGGGCTTGCGCGAGAGCTGCGACAGGGCCAGCACGGGAACGTTGAGCTCCTTGGCCAGCGCCTTGAGCGACCGGGAGATCTCGGAGATCTCGCGTTCCCGGCTGTCCAGGCCCCGCGGCGGGCTCGCCAACTGCAGATAGTCCATGACGATCAGAGCCAGCTCCTGGTTCTGCTTGCGCAACTCGGCCTGGAGACGCCGCGCCTTGGCCCGCATCTCGATCACCCGGATGGACGGCGTGTCGTCGATGTAGAGGCTGGCCTCGCTGAGCACGCCAGCGGCGCGGGCCAGGTGGCCCCATTCCGCGTCCCCCAGCAATCCCTGGCGCATGCGGTGGAAGTCCACCCGGGCCTCGGCGCAGAGCAGCCGCATGGAGAGCGATTCCTTGCTCATCTCCAGCGAGAACACCAGCGAAGGCTGTTTGAGCTTCTGGGCGGCGTATTGGGCGATGTTGAGCGCCAGCGAGGTCTTGCCCATGGACGGACGGGCGGCCAGGATCACCAGGTCGCCCTTCTGGAAGCCCGACGTCATGTCGTCGAGGTCCTTGAATCCCGAGGCGACCCCGGTGTACTGCTCCTTGCGCTCGTAGAGCCGCTCGATGGCGTCGAAGCTCTCGCGGACCAGATCCTTGATGTGGCTCACGCCGCTCTGGAAGCGTTTCTGGGCCACGCCGAAGATGAGGCTCTCCGCGCGGCCGATCATGTCGTCCAGATCCTCCCCACCCTCGAACCCGCTCTGCAAGATTTCGCTGGACGCCTGGATCAGGCGCCGGGCCACGGCCTTGTCGCGGACGATCTTGGCATAATGGACGATGTTGGCCGTGGCCGGAACGGCGTCGGTGAGCGATGCCAGGTAGGCGGTCCCCCCCACCTCCTCCAGGCATCCCTGCGTCTTGAGCTGGTCCTCCAGGGTGAGGTAGTCGATGGCCTCTCCCCGCGAGGACATCTCGCGCATGGCCTTGAAGATGCGCCGGTGGGCGTCGCGGTAGAAGTCTTCTTCCTCGACCAGATCCAGGATCTGGTCCATGGCGGAATTGTTCAGCAGGACCCCGCCCAAGATGGAGCGCTCGGCCTCCAGGTTTTGCGGCGGAAGCCGTCCGGGGGTGCTTTCGTCCGCCATCCGCGCTCCACTACTTGGCCACCACCCACACCTTGACCTTGCCGACGATGTCGGCGTGCAGCTTCACGTCGACGGTATAGACACCCAACGCCTTGATGGGCTCCGGGAGAAGGATCTGCTTGCGGTTGATGCGAACACCCTCGTGCTGCAGCGCCTCCTCGATGTCCTTGGCGGTCACCGAGCCGAACAGTTTGTCCTGCTCTCCCACCAGCATGGGGATGGTGCAGGAGACCGACTCCAGCTTGTCGGCCACCGCCTGGGCGTCCTTCTGCAGCTTGAGCCGTCGCTGCTCCACCAGGCGCTTCTGGTGCTCGATCTGGCGGGCGTTCTTCTCGTTGGCCGGCAGGGCCAGGCCCCGCGGCAACAGGTAGTTGCGGGCGTATCCGTCCTTGACGCTGACCATCTCGCCCACGCCGCCCAGCGAGGGCACTTCTTCGCGAAGAATGACTTTCATGGCTGTCCTCCATCCCCGCTCAGATGACGTTCTGGGTGTAGGGCATCAGGGCGATCTGCCGCGCCCGCTTGATGGCGGCGGCGACCTTCCTCTGGTGTTGCGCGCAGTTGCCGGAGATCCGCCGCGGAATGATCTTGCCCCGCTCGGTCACGAACAGGCGCAGAGTGTTCGGATCGCGGTAGTCCACCTGCAGATTGCGATCGGCGCAGAACCGGCACACCTTCTTGCGCGTGAAAGAACGGCGAGGTTTCTTGCCCCTGGCGTTATCGGCTTCGTCTCTCATGGCCTAGTCCTCCTTGCGCCGGTCGTCTTGTGTGGCGTCGAGATTGTCGCCGCCAAAGTTGGAGTCCGCCATCTCGTCCCCCGACTCGTCGGACTCGTTTTCGCGCTTGACGGTGCCCGCACCCGCCGCGGCCGCGCTCTGCGTCTCGGCCATCCGTCGAGCCTCATCGGCCGCGCGCAGGCGATCTTCGGCCTCCTGCTTGCGCAGGCGCTCCTCGACGTCCACGTTGTCGGCGATGCGAACGGTCTGGAACTTGATGACCGGCTCGAGCACGCGCAGGTTGCGCTCGAACTCGGCCACCACCTGCGGCTGGCTCAGATAGGAAAGATGCACGTACAAGCCCTTGGGGTTCTTGCGCACGTCGTACGCCAGCTTCTTGCGGCCCCACAGGTCCAGCCGTAGAATGCGGGCGCCTTCCCGTCCGAGCACCCCGGTGAGCCGCTCGTTGATCTTGGCCACCTGGTCGTCCGGCAGGTCCGGTTTGAGGATGTACAGGGTTTCGTATTCCCGCAGATTCATGGGAGCCTCCTTCTGGATAAAGCCCCCGGACGCCCGTCCGGGAGCAAGGAGCAAGGACCGCCTCGCCTGCGGCAGCGAAGCGGCTCGTTTATCCGCCGGCCTTTCCGGCCGCCGGGTCCCGGCCCGAACCCACGGGCCAGGGATTGAAGCGATTCATGGCGGCGCTCAGACCCTCCGCCAGCAGGGTCTCGACCGCCTGCGCGCCGCGCTCGATCATCTCTTGCGCGCTGGCGGCTTCGTCCGGCGAGAAATTCTCCAGCACCCAGTCGGCCGCCTCCCGTTCGGCGGGAGGTCGCCCCACGCCCAGGCGCAGCCGAAAGAACATGCCGCCGCCCAACGAATCCATGATGGACTGGACCCCGCGATGGCCTCCGCTGCCGCCGCCCCGGCGCACCTGGATGCGGCCGAGCTCCAGATCCAGGTCGTCGTGCACCACCAGCAGATCCTCCGGCTCGAGCCGAAAGTACCGCATCGCCGCCGCGACGCTGTCGCCGCTGCGATTCATGTAGGTGGCCGGTTTGAGCAGCAACACCCGCCGGCCGCCCAGGCGTCCCTCGGCCGACCAGCCGGAGTACGGCGACTCGCTGAAGGATAGCGAGGCTGCCTGCGCCAGGCGATCCACCACCATGAAGCCGGCGTTGTGCCGGTTTCCGCGGTAGGCCCGTCCGGGGTTTCCCAGTCCCGCAATGACAAAGAACATGCCGGTCGCGCAGTCCAACGCGTCTGCCGTGCCGGGCTAGCCTTTCTTGCCGCCGCCTTCTTTCTTGGGGGCAGCGCCCTTGCCATCGGCGGGCGCGGCGCCCTCCTTGGCCGGCGCCGCGGCGGCGCCTTCCACCGGAGCGGCCGCCGGAGCGCCCTCGGCCCCGGCCGCAGCCGTCTCGCCCTCGGCCGGAGCGGCCTCGGCCACCGGCGCCTTCTCTTCCGATGGCGCCACCACCGAGCACAGGGCGTAGGCCCTCTCGAAGATGGCCTTCACGCCCTCGGGCAACCGCACCTGGTCCACGTGGATGGACTGGCCGATGAGCAGAGCGCCGACGTCGAGCTCGATCTTGACCGGAATCTGGGCCGGCAACGCCTCGACGAGCACCGAGCGACGGGCGATCTGGAGCACGCCACCGGCCTTCACGCCCTCGGCCTTGCCGGTGAACTCGATCGGGACTTCGCGGCGGATGACCTTGCTCTCGTCGATCTGCAGAAAGTCCACGTGCAGCAGGTGGCGTTCGACCGGATCGCGCTGGAAGTCCTGCACCACCACCGTGCGCTCGGTGGCGCCCTGAAGGCGGATGAGCGAGTTCAGGCCGCGGGGGCCGTGCAGGATGTCCATGAGCTCCTTGGGACTCACCGCGATGGGGACCGGGTTCTGCTGGCTCCCGTAGCACACCGCGGGAATGAGTCCGCGCGCGCGCAGGCGGTGGGCCGGCCCCTTGCCGGTTTCGGATCTGGCTTCGGTCTTGAGCACTGGAAGTTCCATCGTCGTCCTCCGAGAATCGATCGGCTACACGAAAAGCGATGTCACCGAATCGTGCATGTGGATGCGTCGGATGGCCTCGCCGAGCAGCGGGGCCACCGACAGCACCCGGATCTTCTGGCAATTGCCGATGTGACTGTCCTGCGGAATCGTATCCGTGACCACCACCTCTTCGATGCATGATTTCTGGATGCGCTCGATGGCCGGACCGGAGAAAATGCCGTGAACCACATAGGCCGATATCCGGCGCGCGCCGCGCTGGCGCAGGGCATCGGCCGCCTGCGTGATCGAGCCGGCGGTGTCGATGATGTCGTCGATGAGCACCGCGTCCCGGTCCTTGACGTCCCCCACCAGGTTGACCACCTCGGACACGTTGGGGGCGGGCCGGCGCTTGTCGATCATGGCCAGGGACGATTGCAGGCGCTTGGAGTAGGCACGGGCGCGCTCCATGCCGCCGGCGTCGGGCGACACCACCACCGGCGGGATGTCGAACCGCTTGCGCAGGTCCTCGAGCAGCACCGGCGCGGCGTACAGATGGTCGAAGGGAATGTTGAAGAAGCCCTGGATCTGGCCGGCGTGCAGGTCCAGCGACAGCACCCGCGTGGCGCCCGCGGCCGTGAGAAGGTCCGCCACCAGCTTGGAGGTGATGGGCGTTCGCGGAGCCACCTTGCGGTCCTGGCGCGCGTAGCCGTAGTACGGCACCACCGCCACGATCTCCTCGGCCGAGGCGCGCCGCAAGGCGTCGATCATGATGAGAAGTTCCATGATGTTGTGATCGGCCGGGGCGCACATCGATTGCACCACGAAGGTCTCGCGCCCGCGCACGTTGTCCCCGATCTCGACCTGCGTCTCGCCGTCGGAAAACGCGCCGACCTTGGCCTTTCCCAGGTTGATGTTCAGGTAGCCGGCGATGGCCTGCGCCAACGGCCGGTTGGAATTACCCGAAAACACCAGGGGCGAATCGCTCCGGTACACGTTCGACCTCGTCGCCTCAGCCGCGCGGGGCGGCCCGGCGTCAGCCTTCTTCGTCCTCGTCGGCGGGGACCGCGGCGCCTTCGGACTTGTCCTTCTCCCGATCGATCTGGCGGTTGCCCACCTCGGGCGGGGGCGACCCCATGCGCTCCAGTTCCTTGCGGTATTCGTCGAGCACGCGCGACTCGATCATCTCGCGCGTTTCGGTGTTGAGGGGGTGCGCGGTGTCTTTGAAGGTCCCGTCTTTTCGCTTCTTGCTCGGCATGGCCACGAACAAGCCGTTGTTGCCCTGGATCACCTTGAGATCCCGGACCACGAAGCAGTTGTCGAAGGTGATGGTGGCGTAGGCCTTCAGTTTGTCCTCGTTCACGGGGAATACTCTGACTTCGGTGATCTCCATGTCGGACCTCCCTGTCCCTCCCCGGGACTCCCTGGGGTGAGACTCAAGTTGCCGTCTCGTCCGCCGGCTCTTTCGCAACACCTCTCGCCACGAGGTACGTCCAACCGCCTTCCCGGCGCAGCGCGCGCAACGAGCGCGCCGCCGCCGCGCCATCGAAAAACAAACCGAACACCGTCGGTCCGCTCCCGCTCATGGAAGCGCCAGCTGCGCCTGCTTTCAACAGCTCGAGGCGAACCCTTCCGATCTCGGGGTGAAGCGCCTCGCCGATGGGCTGCAGGTCGTTCACCAGGTTCTCGGCGAGCCGCTCGCAGGACCAGCCACCGCCGGAGGGCCTCTCCCTAGCACTATCCCTTCGCTCTGTCAACCGATTTTTGCCCTTATTGCCTTTGCCGGACCTCGACCGGCGGTCGAACCGTTCGAACACTTCCCGGGTGGACAGGCCGAACGGCGCAAACGCCAGCACCACCCAGAAGGGAGGAAGGCGCACCGGGCGCAACCGCTCCCCCACCCCGCCGGCCCGACAGGGACCGCCGCGCAAAAAGAACGGAACATCGGCGCCGAGCCGGAGCGCCAGTTTCGCGAGCCGGCGGGGCGCAAGGGGGCGTCCGAAATGACGGTTGAGCGCCCGCAGGGTCGCCCCGGCGTCGGAACTCCCCCCGCCCAGGCCGGCGGCCAGGGGAATGTTCTTGCGAAGGTGCAGGCGCAGGCGCGGGGCGCGGCCGGTGGCCCGGAAAAAAGCATCGGCGGCCCGCAGCGCCAGGTTGTCGGGGCCTTCCAGCTCGGGATGGCCCGGACAGACCAGGCACAGCCCGTGCGCGCGCGGAAACTCGAGGCGCAGCCGGTCGAAAACCTCCACCGGTGCCATCAGCGAGTCCAGCTCGTGGTATCCGTCCGGACGCCGGCCCAGGACCTTCAGAAAGAGGTTGATCTTGGCGGGGGTTTTGACGACCATGCTGGCCACGGCGGCGGATTCTGCACCAGCGGGCCGCGCCGCGCAACCCGAGAACAGGAGACCGATGTCCCCGGTTCGTCCCAAGAGCGTGGGCAGCACCAACCTGGGAGAGGTGCTCGGCGCGGGCGGCATGGCCGAGGTGGTGCTCGGCGTCCAGGAGCCACTGGAGCGGAAAGTGGCGGTCAAGGCGCTGCTGCCGGATTTCAAGGACGATCCCGAGGCGCGGGAGCGCTTCCGGCGCGAGGCGCTGGCCCTGGCGGCGCTGCAACACGAGAACATCATCGCGGTCCACGACTGGCAGGAGAAGTTCGGCCGGGCCTATCTGGTCATGGAATACGTGGACGGCGTCACGCTGGAGAGCGTGCTGCGCGCCGGCCCGCTTCCCATCGACATCGCGCTCATCGTGGGCGCCGGCCTGGCCGCCGCCCTGGAACACGCCCATTTTCGCCGGGTCATCCACCGCGACATCAAGCCCGGCAACGTCATGCTCTCGCGCGCCGGACAGGTCAAGCTCACCGATTTCGGCATCGCCAAGGACCTCACCCAGGACGACCTGACCCGTAAGGGACTGGTCATCGGCACGCCGCGCTACCTCAGCCCGGAGCAGGCCTCGGGGCAACGGGCGGACCCGCGCTCGGACATCTTCGCCCTGGGCGTGCTCCTGTACCAGATGCTCAGCGGCCAGCTCCCGCACTCCGGGCAGAACACCGCCGAGCTGCTGGTGTCCATCGCCCGCGGCCAGCGCAAGCGCCTGCGCGAGGTCGCTCCCCGCCTGCCCCGGTCGGTGGTCCGGGTGGTCGAGCGCTGTCTCGAGTTGGATCCGGCGCGGCGTTATCCAGGGGCGGCCGAGCTGCGCCGAGATCTCGAACATTTGCTGGCCGCCATTCTCAAGGGCTCCTCGGCGGCGCGCTTGGTCGCCTTTCTCAGAGAGCGCGGCCAGGTATCGGACGACAACATGACCCTCATCGCCAGCGAGGAGGTAGCCGCGGCCGGCCCGGTGACCAGTCCGGAGACCGTCTTGAGGTTCAGCGCGCCGGCGACGCCCAGCCCCCGCCCGCGCTTGCGCCGCGTCCTGCGCTGGCTGTTTTCGCTGCTCCTTTCGTTGCTGCTGCTCGCCGGCGGAGCGGCGGCGGTGGGGATGGCCGCGCCGGACTGGGCCCGGCGCGCGCTTCAGACGCTGGCTCAGTGGCTCGCGCCCGGACCGGATGGGCCGGACGGGCCGCGCCGGCCGGGAGGTTGACGTGCGAAACTGCGGATTGGCGGCGGCGATCGTATTGCTCGGGACCGGCCTGGCCGGCTGCCAAAAGGACGCGCCCCAGACCCCCGAGGAAGCCTACCGGGCCTTCTACAGCGCCCTGGAGAAAGGCGCGCTGGAGTTGGCGCTTCCCTATCTCGCACCCGAGGCGCGCCAGGCTTTCCAGCGTCTGGGCGAGAGGCTCCGGCCGGACGGAGGCCCGGCCGACGATCCGCTGCAGTGGTTCCTCGTCTATTCGACCGCGGATCGCATCGGGCCGCTGCGCGCCGTCGAGGTGCTCGAGCGCGCGCCCGATCGAGTGACCTTGCAGACGACGGCCGGCCCCTGCGGAAAAAACGAGGAGTGCCGGGTGAGCCGCGTCGCCATGGTGAAGGTGGATGGCGGCTGGAAAGTGCTTCCCGACCTCCCCCCCGAACTCGGGGGTCAGCCGATCGAGAAGGAGAAAACACGATGAGACGCATCCCGCGCCCGGCCCGAGCCCTGCTGCTCGCGGCCCTCGCCGCCGCGTGCGGCGCGCCGCAGACCGTCCCCGAGACCGCCCCCGAGGCCGCTCCCGCCGCGACGCCATCCGCTTCCGCCGGCGCCGCCGCGGCCGCTCCGTCCGGACCGGCGCTGCGCATCGAGGTCCAGCCGTCGGTGATGGCCCATGTCCTCTATTTGGCCGAGGAGGCGAGCGGCTGGCGGCCGGGGAGCTCTCGCGCCTTCCGCACGGCGCTCGAGGATCGCTTCGGCCTGGAAGACACCGACCGGGAGCTTTTCAAAAAATACGCCCTCATCCGGGCAGAGATCTCCGCCAAGGCCCGCAAGGAATCCCCGGAGCCGAGCTTCGATGATCCCTTCGGTCCCGAGGGGCGGTTCCCTCCGGCCCGGGCCGACCTCCAGGATCGATACGTCGCCGCCGTCCTGGCCAGCCCCGAACCCGCCGCCCTGACCCGATCGCTGGCGGGCATCGTGGAGCCGCAGGACGCCGAGGTCGTCTCCGCCTTGCTCTCGCGCCTGGCACCGCGGGCCGGACAACTCCTCGTCCCGGTCCAGAACTACGCCGCCGAGTCGCAAGCCCTTCAGGCCGCTCTGGCGGGCCCCGCGGTGCAGCAGTTGCTCTCGGCATTTTGGACCTTTGCCCAGATCCCGCCGGAGACCCTCTCGCTCCAGGTCCATCCGGTGTGGGCGCCGCCGGACGCCGATTTCGAGGCCATGCTCCTCGGCCAGCGGGTGCTGGTGACGATGCCGGAAGGCCGGGCCGGGGGCTTGCAGCCAGCGGCGCTGGTGGCGCACGAGGCCGGCCGATTCCTGCTCTCGCGGCTGCCCCCGGCGCAAAAATCGACCGCGACGACGCGTTTCGCCGAGCGGGCCGGATTCCGCGGGGAGCCGTTCGTCTTCGTGGAGGGGTTGCTGGATGCGCTCAGCCACGGCCTGGCCGCGCCGCTCATGGCCTCGGGGCCGGCGGAGGTTCCGCCGTGGCCGGGCGACGCCGGACGCAAGCGGCTGGCCGAGGCGCTCACGCCGCTGCTGCGCGAGACGCTGGCGGCGCGGGGCGCCCTCAACGGCGAGTTCGCCCTGCGCGCGGCCGAGCTTGAGCGCAAGGCCAACCCGCCGCGGCCGGCGGACTACGTCACCGGCTCGATGGTGATCGGCGAGGAAGACACCGTGGCGCTGTTCAAGTCGCAGGTGGCGCGCTGGACGGTGTGGAAGTTCCCGCCCTCGCGAAAGTACGACTATGCCAAGAAGCTTGCGGATTTCCCGGGCCGCTCGGCGCTGCTGCTGCTCACTCCGGCCGAGGTCAAGTCGCTCCCCGAGCGGTTCGCCGGAGTCCCGGGGTTGCCGAAGGCCCTCGAACGCGCGGCCACCTTGCTCACCCGCAAGGCCGGCGTCATCCTGGCGGTGCCGCGGCAGGAGCGCGGGTACTTCTTCATCGTCTCGGCGCACTCGCCCGAGGCCTTCAAGCAGACGGCCAAGCGCTTCTTCGCGCTCGAGACCGTCCCCGCCGAACCGGTGCTGGTGGACTGATTTACAGCTCCCGAAAATGGCCGAGCGGCGCAGTCTTTCTGCGGCGCTTGTCGGGCCGGCGAGCGAAGGCGGGCATGTACCGCCGGAGCGAGGTGGGGCACGGGGAGGTGCGAGCGGCAGCAAGCCACCTCCCCGTACAAATATGGCTGGGGGCGGAATCGAACCGCCGACACGGGGCTTATGAGACCCCTGCTCTGGCCGACTGAGCTACCCAGCCGCGACCGGCGCAAGACCGTATACGACGCGCGCCGCGGTGTCAAGGATCACGGCGCCTGCCATGAATTTCGCTTTCTCGAGTGAACCACCCAACGTATAATGCGTCCCATGCGGGATCGCGAACTCGCCCGGCTCAACCAGACGGTGTGCGGCCTCGAGGGGTTGGCCACCCTGCTGGCCCGTTCACCGGGCGATTTTGCCGTGGTGCTCCATGGCCCGGCGGACTGTGCCGGGTTGCTGGTCCAGGAGACGGACACCCCGGGAGTGGAGCGCTTCTTCTGCACCCATCTCGAGGAGCACGAGCTGATCGCAGGCCGCTCGTTGAAGCGTCTGGAGCAGTGCCTCGATGCCATCCTCTCAAGCGATACGCCGCCCGAGGCGGTGTTTGTGCTGGGAACCTGCGCCTCGGCCCTGGTGGGAGACGATCTCCAATCCTTGTTGTCCCAGAAAATGCGTTCGACCGGCGTACCGCTGGCGTTGCCCCATGGCGGCGGCATGGGATGGATCAGCCAGTCCAGGCTGTTGGACCGCTTCTACCTGCTTATGCTGGACGCCTGCGCACCCCGCCCCGTCGAGCGGCACGCGCATGCCGTCAATCTGGTCGGATTCGACCCCGGAGAGGAGATGTGCGCCCGGCTCGCCGGACAGGGCATCGAGATCAACGCCATACTGACCCCCGGTGCCGACTGGAAGACCTGGTCCCGAGCGGGCCGCGCTTCGTGCAACCTGTACATTGACCTCGAGCTGTTCGCCCTCTTTCAAGAACAGGCGGGCCGTCGTTTTTCACAGCGGGCCATCCAGGTGCCTCCGCCGGTGGGTTACGCCGGCTCCCGGGCATTCCTGGCCTCCCTGGAACGGACCTGGCCCGGTCCTCGAAAACCCTCCTGGTCGCTCCCAGAACCGCCCGCGCTCCTGGCCGATGTTCGCATGCGTGTGGCGGGCCGGCGCATGGGATTCAACATCGGTTCGACGAAAAACCTGGAGGCACCGAGCCTGGCCCTAGAGGGTCTATCCGACCTGAGTGTGTTCATGGAACTGGGGTTTGAGGTGCGGATCCTGGTCCAGGGTGACGACCGCCCTGAGCGACGCAAGGCCGTGCGCCGCACCCTGCGTCGGCTCGGCTGCCAAGCACCCGTATCCTTTTTCGCCGACACCGTGGATTTCGGCGCTCTGTGCCAAAGGCACTCACTCGACCTGGTGTACGCATCCGACCATCTGGCATCGTGCATGGGCTCATGCGGCGCCGCCTTCCTGCCGCTAGGCAGCCTCCGCCCGGGATTCGGAGACGTCGAGGCCAACCTTCGGCTCATCCTCCAGGCGTTCGAACGCACATCGGAGGCGCGGTGAAGCCCAGGGACGCACTGGAACCATTCTCTCTTCGCCCGGTGGCCCAGGGAGGGCTGTTTGGTGCATTCCTCGCCAGCTGCGCCATCGAGGGAGCCCTCGACGTTCTGCACGCCGGGGTCGGCTGCAAGGGAAAGACCCAGCGCCAGCTCGTGGATCACGACTGGGGCCAGGAGACCCATGCCCGGGTCGGCTGGACGGAGCTATCCGAAGCGGAGTGGATCCGCGATGCCGCCGAACCTCTGGTGCGCAACGGGGTCGAGCTCTTTCGCCGGCGTAAACCGGAGCTCATGCTGGTGACAACCTCATCCGCCGTCAGCATGACGGGCGTCGATATGGGCACGGCCGTCGAGCAGCTCGCGCGGAAGGTTCCCTGTCCGGTGGCGTTCGTGTCCGGAGCCGGTGATGCTCCCGATCTGTGGGCCGGTTACGCAGCCGTCATCCGGTCCTTGTTCGGCCTGATCGACTGGCGCGAGCCTGTGGGCGATAGGCACGCCGTTTCTTTCGTGGGCTATTTCTTCCACCGGCACGAGATGGATCAGGCCGCCAATCTTTCCGAGCTGCGCCGATTGTTGGACGCCCTAGGTGCGACCATGGGCCCGGTCCTGCTCGGCGGTGAGCGGTGGTCCAGTCTGCAAGGGGTCCATCGCTCCGGACTGCTGTTGCGCCTGCCCTTTGCCGGCATGAGCGCCAAAGAGATGGCAGCTGTCAGCGGGCGAAAGGTACTCGACTGCGCCCTTCCCATGGGCCTTGCGGCCACCAGCCGCTGGCTGCGGGCCATGGGCCGGCGGCTCACGTTGGCCCCGGAAAGGGTGAGCCGGTTGGTGGAACAGGAGGAGAAGAAGACACGAACACGGATCGAGATGGCTCGCCGGGTGCTGTCCGGGCATCGCCTGGCGGTGCTGGCGGACACTCCGGCCGCAGCGGCCTGGTGCGGCCTGGGCCTCGAACTGGGGATGGAACCGGTCCTGGTCGCGCTGCTGGACCGCTCCCTGGGCGGAGAGGCCGCTTTCGAGAAGCTGCTTCGGGCCTCGGGCCACCAGCGACCTCGGAATTTGCGCCTGCTCGCCTTCCCGAGCATGAGGAGGTTGCGGGCCTGCTTGCTGGAGGAGGGACCGCGTCCCGAGATCGTCGTCCGGCCCGACCTGAGCCTGGCGGGTAGCCCTTGGGAGAGCCTGCCCGCCGTCGAGAGCGGCTACCCCGCGCGACACCGGCACGCGGTTTACCCTTGCCCGGACCTGGGCTATTCCGGCGTTGCTGCCCAGGCGCAGCGGTTGTTGGACGCCTGGATGTGGTGTCACTGAGGCGATGATGCGGAAGGAGCGGATGAAACCCAGAGCCCCCAGAACGCCCGCGCCGAGGAGCCATCCGGCCGATCTCGACTGGATCGAGTTGATTCTGGGATTCGGTTGCAACTGTCGCTGCCAGGTGTGTTCCGGAAGCCAGCCAGAAACGGCCTGCGGGATGGCGGCGGATGAGGTGCGAGCCTGGCTCGACCACGGTCGCTCGCGGGGCGCCTCGGGAGTATGGTTCGGGGGCGGAGAACCCAGCCTTCAGCCGGAGCTGGTCGGGGGACTGCAACAGGCCGTATCGCTCGGGTATTCGAGACGCCGGGTGCAAACCAACGGTCTCCGCTTCGCGTACCCGGCCTTCACTCAGAGGCTCGTGGTCGCTGGCCTTACCGAGGTCTCGGTATCCGTCAAGGGCGGTCGCGCGGCGACCCATGAAGCCATGACGCGCCTGCCCGGTTCGTTCGCCCTGTTGCAGCAAGGCGTTCGAAATCTGGCGAGCACGGGCGTGCGGGTGGAGGCCGACGTGCTGCTGACTCAGCCCATGCTGTCCGAGCTCGAGGATGTCGTGGCGCGCTTTTCCGATCTGGGCGTCGAAGCCTTCCACCTCTGGCTCGTCTCCGCTCACGGCCACCCGGAGTCCGATGCGGTGAAAGCATTGATCCCGAGCTTCTCGCTGCTCGCTCCCGCGATCGCGCGGGCGGCCCGGCGGGCCGATGCTCTGGGCGTCGGACTGGATAGTCTGCACACTCCCCCTTGCACGCTCGATGCCCAAGATCGTACCCGCTACCAACCTTCCTCGAAATGGCGGCTGTTGGTTGCGCTGCCTGGCGGCGAGGCTTTTTTTGCACAAGAATCGCCGATGGAGGGCGGTCGCTACCTGCCCGGTTGCACCCGCTGCTCCGCGAGGTCTGGCTGCCTTGGCCTGCGCGAGGACTATCTCGATGTCCATGGGGCCGAGGGGATCGATCCCATTCGGCAGCCGAGGAGGAGAGCCTCTCGATGATGACCGCGCTATGCCAGCGCCTGCGATCCTTGAGCGCCGCCGCGACCCATCGCGGGCTCGGGCCATGGAGCTGCTTATGGCTACTGAGCCTGCTGGTCGGCCTTCAATTGTGGGCTGCCTCGGCCCAAGATCCGGACTTCTATTTTCCCGATCCGTATCCGGCGCTTTGCCTCGGCCTGGTCGTGGGCTTTTTCGCCACCGCCTGGATCTCCTGCGCCTGGCTTCGCGTCCAGCTGCGTCTGTTCTTGCTGGTCCTGCCGACGCTCGGCCTTTTGGGATGGGAGATTGCGTCAGCTTGCCGCGATGCGCGCATCATCGAGGACCGCATCCAGCTTTCGGAGGATCGCCTGCTGCGGTACCACTATCGGCCCGGCGCCGAAACCGGAAGCTTCGACTCCCAGGGGCGCCCCCTCCGCATCGGGGAAGACGGCCTCTGGGATGTCCCACATGCCAAGCCGAAGCCGGACGGAGTGAGGCGCATCGTGATCCTGGGAGACTCCGTGCCCAACGACGGGTCGATCCCGTTCCCCGAGCGTTTCCACCAATTGTTGCAGGAGAAGCTGGCCCGAGACACCGGACGAGCGGTCGAGATCGTGAACGTCTCCTGTGAGGGCTACAACACGCTCCAGGAGGTGCGGTTGTTGGAGAAGGTCGGCCTGGCCTACCAGCCGGACCTGGTTATCGTGCTGTATGTGCTCAACGACCCGTTTCTGCAAAATGGCGGCTATCGGCGTCTGGGGAATTCGTTTGTTCTGCACCGGTTGGTGGTCGGCCTGCAACGCCTTCTGGGCCGCAGCGCCTGCTCGCTCTTCGTGCCGCTGCATGATCGCTACGCCTTCGATTTGGTGGTCCGAAACGGTCTCGAGAGGCTGGCTCTGCTGGCAGAGCGACATGGCTTCGGAATTCTGCTGGCGGTCCTGCCCATCGTCGAGGACTTCGACGACCCGGTCTGCCTGGGTCTGTACCGGATGGTCGGCGAACTCGGCGAGCATCTCGGCATGGAAACCGTCCAGTTGGTGGAGGCCTTTCGCGGCCGATCGCCGGACGAGTTCCGAAAGCCCTCCGATCCCATGGACGTCACCCACCCCAACGCCGAAGGCCATCAAATCATCGCGACGAGACTTGCGGAGCGGATTGTGCCGAGACTCCGAGGCCTGCGTCCCTGATCGCACAATCGCCGCTCGTCCGAGCACCGGCCCGCACAAAGGTTCACACGGTCAGCGTCCACCGCGGCAGGGAACCAGCCGCTCCAGGATCCTGCGCAGCGTCTTTGCGGCCACCCGGGAGAGCTCGGCCTCTCGTATTTGCGCCGCTTCACCGAGTCGAGCCCGCAGCGCGGGATCTTCCGCGAGTCGGCGCAGCGCTCGGGCCAGGGAGGCCGCATCGCCCGGCGCCACACTCAGGCCCGTCACGCCGGATTCGACGTGCTGGGCCAGGGATGGAAGCGCGGTCGCGACCAGGGCTTTGCCCATGCGCATGGGCAAGGCGCAGCTCATCTGTCCCGCCGCCCGACCCTCGTCGCGCAGCGGCAAGACCACGATGGACGCTCGGCCGATGGCCTGCAGGTATTCCTTTGGGGGAAGCGAACCGAGCCACTCGATGCGCCCGCTGTCTGGAGCGCTCCGCCGGGCCGCCGGATGGCAGATGACCTCTGCCTTTAATCCCGAAAGCTCCAGCGCCTCGACCAGTGTGCACCAGTCGCGGGCATGCGAACCGAGGGCGAGGATTCTCAACCCCGGCTCCGAACAGCGGCCCCGCCGGCAGTGCCGCAACCACCGCTCCTGGGCAGCGACCATCTCGGGGAAGAAGAAGGAAATCGAGGCGCGCGCCATGGGCAGATGGAACATGCGCTCCTCTCCCAGTCCCAGCGCGCGGTATCGGTCTTGGAGTCCCGGCGTGATGGTGAACCACACCATTTCCGGGGCTGCCAGGGTCTCCCGAAGCGGATCCTCGCGGTAGTGCCGTTGGATGAAGGCCGCCACCTCCCGGGCCTGGACAAGGCCGTCGACCTCATTGATGAGCCATGGCTTCGGCGGCCGCCCGCGGCGGCTGCGGATGAAGCGAAGCAGCACCGCCTCGCCGCTGTCCGAGAAGACCACGTCCGCCGTTTCGATGTTGGCCAGGGTCTTTTCCAGAACATCGCGCCGCACCCGCAATCCCGCCGGAGCGCGCTCCAGCACATCGTCCAGACACCCCGGCGAGAAATGCATCTCGTGCTCCGGCGATCGGGTCACCCGGCCATCCTGTTGGCCTCTGTCTCCGAACAGGGCCAGGATGCGGAGCGGCCTCATGGCTCCATCCCCACCGGAGAGAGCAAACTGGTTCCATAGATCCGGGCGTAACCACGCGAAAGCCCGACACAGTACTTCTCGTGTCGACAACGCAGGCAAGCGGCGGGCTTCTGGAACATGGTATCCAGGAATGTATGATCGATCTGTCTCCGCGACAGAAAGAATCGCGCCAGGGTGATATAGAGATCGAACACATGCGCCTCCTGGCCGTACATCAAACACAACGGATATCCGAGGAACAACAGCGGCCAGGGCGAGCCGCCCTCGGACTCGATGATCCGCCGCACGCTGGCGAGGCTGTCCTCCATCGGGAGCAGGATCTCCTTGCGGTGGTCCCAAGACGAAGAATAAACACAACAGAATGGCAGCTGGTTGGCGAACCAAGCGAACCCCGCACGTCGCTGCCACTCGCGCGTCGTACGCACCGTATCGGGCATGCCGGACACTGTCCATCGGTTGATCACGCTGATCACCTCGATGGACAGGCTCGGGTGGCGGGCCAGGTTGGCCATCGCGGCTCGCACTTTTGGGACGAGATCGCGTCCGGTCAGGCGCCGGTAGATCTCCGGGTCGAATGTCGATACGTGCAACACCAGCGAGGTCAGACCCGCTTTCACGCACGCGTCCACGAGATCTCGATAGGCGAACATCAGGCCGTTAGTGAACAGTTGCACGTCCTTAAATCCCAACTCGCGGGCCCCGGCGATGAGCGCCGGAAGGTCTTTGCGCAGGGTGGGCTCTCCGCCGGTGAGGATGAGCTGGGTGCACCCGCTTGAGCGAGCCCGGACCAGCATCCCGCGCGCCGAGTCGTGATCCAGGCTGTCCGCCGCGCTCCGCCGGATAAAGCAATACCGACAGCGCAGGTTGCAGACGGTCTGCAATTTAATCTCGACTTGCGGCAAGCGCGCGGCCAGCCGGGGAAGGCGCTCGGCGAAAAGCGCACCGAGCGATGGCCGGGGCCGCAAGCCGGGGTTGAGGCTCAGTCCGCCGAGACAATCTTTTCGCACCCTGCGTACGAGGAGCGCCAGTCTTGCGCCGGCCACCGGTCCCAGGGCTCGCTGGAAGGCTCTCGGCCCGGCCAGCTCGATCCGCCCGTCGGAGAGCGGCTCCCTGGACAACAAGCCTCTGCCCTTGATTTCTGCCAGACAATCCGACACGGACTCATGGGCCAGCAACTTTGTGTTCAGGGCTAGGTCGGCCTCGCGCGCGGGCCCGAGGGCGAGGTTGAGCAGGACCTCGACTGCCGCAGGAGAGAGATCGGCCGAGAGCAGCAGCGGCTCGAGATCGTTCTGCAGTGGGTGGCGCGAGATCATGGGCACATCTCTCTCGTCCGTGGGCGGAACCGATCCTTGATCTGAGCCACCGCGTCGCGATTCTCCCCGTGATGGAGTTCCCGCAGGCGCTTGTTGCAGCGGCTGCATCGCGGAGCGCCGCCGGCGCGCGCCAGCGCCCGCACCCGCCGGTCGATGTCCTCCAAGCTCTCGCGACCCACCCGCCCCAGGATGGTCTCGTCCAGAAAGTCGTCGTGACAGAGGGTGAACTCCCCGCGGTAGTTCACCCAGTAGTAGCTGCCACAGAAGGAATACCAGCAGGGACCGAAGCCCGTGCCGGCCATGGACGGATCCCAATTCGCCTGTCGTTGGTAGAAGTCGTCGTCGAACAATGGTCCGGAAGGCACCAGACCGCCCTTGTTATACACCAGCGAGATGTCCCAGGCGGTGTTGCCGGTGCGGTCGAGGTGGCGCCGCAGACGGGCCATTTCCGCCTCGTTCACCTTGTTGGTCACGAAAGCGTAGCTCACCCGCAGGCGGTCGGCGCGAGTTTGCAGGTAGCGCAGATTCGCGGCCACGCGGCGCAGATCGCCTCCCGTCAGTGTACGGTGCGTTTCTTGTTGCAGGCTGTGCAGGCTCACGTTGACGGCGATGTCCAGTTCGGGGTCGTTCAGCTCCGCCAGGGCGTCGGTCATTTTGGGAGTGAGCGCCACACCGTTGGTAAACACCTCGAAGTGGATGCCCGTCCGCTGGCGGATGCGGCGCACGCAGTCAATGAAATGCGGATGCACCATGGGCTCGCCACGCCCGATGAAGTAGATGGTCCCGATGGGCTGGTCGCGGATGAAATCCAGGACCCGCTCGAACGTCTCCGGAGCCATGTCCCCAACGCTGCGGCAGGCGCGCCGCGGGCAAAACGTGCACCCCAGATTGCAGCGGTTGGTCAGCTCGATGTCGATCCCTCGGGGTCGCCGGGCGCGCACCAGGGGCCCACCGGTTCGCCGCGACGACACCAGTTCGACGTCCAGCCGGCGCTTGCGAACCCAGCGAGCCAGCATACGGTCCACCGATCTTGGCGCGAGGGTGGTCCCACGGGCGACCAGGGGCGCATCCAGCCAGGCGACGTGTTCTTCCTCTTCCAGACTCAGCCAGAGATCTTCCGCGGGCGGGTCGAGCCGATCAATCCAGCTCTTGCCGGGCAGCCGCGCAAGCCAATCTCTCGCGACGATCAGAGGGATACCGAGAGACACCCGCAGCGGCACGCCAAACAGTCTGCGCCGTCCCGCCGGAAAATCAAATTCATCCTCGGGCTCAGGCGCGCGCAGCCAGCGGAGGCCTCTCTGGCGCGAGAGCGCGGCGCGGACCCGAGCCAGCGCGCCGGGCAGCAACTCCGCGCCGGAAGGCAGGATCACCACATGAGGCCGGAGCGCCGCGCGATCGAGTGGCGTCCGAGCATCGAGCCAGCGGAAGGCCTGAAGACCAGCGCGTTCCCCGGGCGGGGTCGCGGAGGAGGGCACACGGCCCACCGCCACCAGCTCGTCTCCGGGGCCCAACTGGTCCATCCAGTTCGACCATTGTCTTGCCAGGACCCGCGGTCCGGGTCGGATCACGAGCAGGCTGATCATGTCCCACGAAGCCTTGCGCGCTGGCGTTCGACATATGCGCTGGTACGGCGGCAAATATCCTGAAAGGCTTCGAACGTTGCGCGCTGTTCCGCCTCCGGATAGACCGGTCGGCCGGCAGGATCGAGTTCTTCCACGATGGGCCGATCGAGCGTCCAGCGGTTCATTCTCGGCTCGATGATCCTGAGTCGGCCCCGCTCCACCATGGAGGCCAGCGCGGTGCCCGGGTATGGCGCCACGTGGACGGCCGAAAGACCGGTGATAACACCCCTCTCGACCAGCGTTTGGCACCGCTCGATCGAAACCATATCGAGCGAGCGCGTGGCACCGGGGTGGCCGACCAGCATGAACAGGGTCACCTTGAGCCCGGCATCGCGCAGCCGGCACAGATCAGTATCGATTCTCGCCAGGCAGTCGACACGCAGGTCCTTGCGCATGGCCCGGAGGATCTCAGGGGAGAAGCTCTCCAAACCGACAAACACTTCTTCGATATGGGCCCGCGTCAATGATCGAGGGTTGCAATGCCGGAGGGAGTCCAGGCGCAATGGGGCGCCAAAGCGAATGCTCTCGAAACGCGCCAAGACATCCACAAGTTCGGCGAAGCCGCTGTCGCGCGGATCGAGCATGTCATCGGCGAGCAGCACACGGTCTACCCCTCGCGCCACCAAGCCCTCGAGTTCGGCCGTGTAGGCCTCTCTGGGCCGGCCCTGCCGGCGTCTCCACATCAGGCGGCTGGTGCAGAAGGCGCACCGATGGCTGCAGCCGCGGCTGGTGGCCAAAAGGTGCATGAAGCCGCCGACTGGCGCCCAGTGCGGCAGCGCCGCGAGATCGAGATCGACCGGCACCGCCAGGGAGGCCGCCTCATCATCGGCACGGTGCCGGCGAAGTGCGGCGGGCGCCGCCGGTGACCGCCGCGCTTCCAGCCAGGCTAGAGTCGCCGCCTCTCCCGGACCGCACACGACGGCATCCACTCCGCGGCAAGCATTCAACCAGTGTTCGCGAGTGTGGGTGGCGTGGTTCCCGCCGACTAGCACGGGGATTTCTGGCCAGAATCGGTGCAGGTAGCCGAGAATGATCTCGGCCGCCGAGTGGTGGATCGCGTAACCGATCGATACGCCCAGGGCGCGCGGTCGCAACCGGCGCATCAGAGCCTCGAGCACATGCCGGGTGCGCTGCTCGAAAGCTTCGCGGGAGGCCTCGGTGCCGTCGTCGAAATGCCGGTAGCGAGTCCCCCGCTGGAAGTACCATTGCAAGGGGGCTACCATGGCTCGCTGGCCGCGAGAACGCAGGAAAGAAGCAATCGAGAGGGCCCCGTACGGGAGGAAGCGCGCCTCGTCTCGCGTCGGAATGCCTCCCTCGACCGGATGAAAGATGAAATCCGGCGGCACGAGAACGAGCATGTCCAGCCCTTCCCCCCGCTGGCTTCCCGCGGATCTACCGCGAAGAGCATTGCGGCGTCGAACCGTCACCGCCATTCCCTCCCATGCACCGGGTGCAGCGCCTCACCGGGATGAACATGCCGCCGCATCGTCATGGAGATGGCCGGAACCACTGTGCCGCCCGCTCCAAATCTGCAGCGGTATTGATGTTGACGTAGCGCCCGGTTAGCCGGGCGGCCGTAAGCTCAAGACCGCTGACAAGCGCTTTCGCCAACCCATCGGTGAGTTCGCAGTTCCCGCGGGCATCCGGGGCCAACGACTGCATTGTTTGCAACAGCGTGCGATCGAAAAAGTACACGCCCAGACCGCACACCCAGTTGGACAGCGTCCGGGCGGGTTTCTCCTCGACCTCCAGCACCCTGTCGCCGTCCATCCGCACTCCATAGTTGGCGCGGATGCTGTCCGGATCCGCGCCCGGCCAGACCGCCACGCCGGGAAAGGGCGCTCTCGGACCTTCGATTCGCCCGTCCAAAAGGCAATCTCCCAGGACAACCAGGAAGCGTTCGGGTAGTTCCTCGGCCATAGCGGCCAGCGCCGCCGCTGTCCCGCGCGGCTCGGGCTGAACGATCAACCGTCCGGGCACGGGCTGGGCATACAGCAATTCGCGAACCTCGGGATCGTCCCGGCGTACGACCAGCCACAGCTCGCTGGCCCAGGGCGCCCAGGCTCCCGCCAGCACATCCAGCAGCCGCGTCCGTTTCCCGGGATCGAGCGGCAAGGCGACCTTCGAGCCCCTGGCGCCCATCGCACCCATGCGCCGGGCCCGCCCCGCTCCGAGGACCACCAGGGGAATCCTCCAGTCGAAGTCTGCTTCGAGCAACATCTCGCTCTCTCCACCATTCCGTTGGGGCATCCTACGCGGTGGGGCAAATGCTGTCAAACGAGGTGGGAGAGACGGATTCTCAGCCATTGCCACAGACGGACGGGGTCGAACAGGTTGCACAGGATGGTGGCGTAGGCCTCGTTGGGCGTCCAGCACCCCGGGCACCGCCCCGCCGCGATGAGCGACCGCACCCGGGCCGCCTTCTCTTGCGCGAGCAGCGCCCGCAGGTCGAATTCGCTGGCACGCAGGTCTCCCAGCGCGCGCTCGTGGTTGATGCAGGGAAAGACGGTCCCCGTGGGTCCGACGCTGACCGCAGCGATGGATGAGTAACATGGCCACACCGATCCTCGGCGCGGCTCCCGATAGAACGCATCGGCCAGATCCAGATAGATGCGGCCCAGTGGATCGGCGGCCCGCTCCGCCTGGCTAATGACCGGCAGGAATGCGGGCAGGCGGCGTGAAAACTCCGCCGCCGCCCGGAAGTGCTCGGGAGTGTGCGCGTAGTGGCCGCCGGCCTGATAGAAGCACAGGTGGTGCTTCTCCCCCGCCGCGCCCAGCATGGCGAGGTAGTCCGGCATCGCTTCGATGTTGATGGGACTGACGCAGATATTTCGGCGAACCTCCAGACGATCCCCCTCCATGGCCCGCAGGCCCGCGATGGTCCGTTCGGCTCGAGCATAGGCCTCGGTGTTTCTGCGCATGAGGTTGTGGTTCGGCTCCGGCCCGTCGGAACTCACCGCGGCGATCAATCGGGAGCGCCGGTCCAGTCCCGAAAGCGCCTCGCGGATGGCGTCCACGGTCCGTTCGACCCAGAAGCCGTTCAAGTTGACAGAAATGACGGTCGGCCCGCGGGCATAGCGGGCTGCCATCCGGATCAGATCCGGGAGGTCGTCCCGCAGCGTCGGCTCCCCGCCGGAGAAGGACACGAAGAATAAATCCGGGTTGCGGCGAAACAATGTCTCGTATTCGGCTGCGGTCATTTCTTCATCGCAGGGTGGGAGGCTCCACAGGTTGCAGTGGACGCAGCGCAAGTTGCACCGATAGGTGACGAAGAACTTGACCTTGAACGGCGGCGCGAAGGGGCCGCCCTCGCGATAGCGCCGCAAAGCGAGGATCCGAGGCGCGAGGGCCTTGGCCGCCACGGCCATGTGCAATAACGAAGGCCGCATCTCGTCAAGGCCTCCGGCTCGTTCGATACAGGCCGAACTCGAACTGCGGGGGCATCCAGCGTCCCTCGAAGCGCGAACGTCGGGCCCGCTGGATCCGGTAGGGTATCAACCCCAGCTCGCGCTGCATCCGCTCGCACACGGGCCACGCACCCACATCCAGGGAATCGAACACCCGCTCCATGGCGCCCTGCTTGTCGATCATCACCGCCAGGATGAGTGCAAGCCGCGAGTACTTCGACGGGTCGAGCGCTACCTCCGTCAGCGTTCGGCCCACGCGCGGAAGACTCATGCCGTCGTGGAAGCGATGGCAACCGGCACCGAGGTAGACCAATGTGCCCGGTTCGATGGCGCGGTACGCCTCGGGATCGGCATCGGGATCGATATATTGAACCTGGATGCCGATCCGGCGCTGCAGGGCCCTGGGGATGACGATCAACGTCTCTCGCGACATCGGCCGCGGGGCGATCACGGTGGCACCCTCGATCGGCTCTCGGCCCAGCGATTCCAGGAAGCCATACTCCTGCTGGAGCGTGGTCTGGGTGCTCAACGCGGGATATCCGATCGCCAAACTGCCGGTGGCGACAAGGCCGAAAAGGACCGTTGTCCAGGCTCTTCTCGTCCACCATCTCCTGGAAAGCCAGTCGATGAGCGCCTCGGCGCCCAAACCCGCGGCCGGCAAGAGCGCGAGGATACCGATGCCCTGCAGCTTGATGCGGGCCGAGCCATCGCCGGAGAACAACAGATAAAGCGTATAGAGCGGGACGCCCACGCAGGCCAGGTAGCGCATCAGCGCCCCCTCGGTTCGTCGGTAGCGCGCCACGCCCACGATGAACAGGAGGACAGCGAAGGGCGTACACAATCCGGGATCGGCCAGGAAAATGTGGGTCCGTCCGAAAATGAACAAGAAGTTGACCGGGAATCGGGAAGCCGTGTCCCGGTCCAGCGATAGAATCTCGAGACCGCGGGGCAGCAGCAGCAGGAACACACCCGCCCCCACCAGAACCAGTTCCCAACGGACCAGCCAGCAACGGTGCTGATATAGCAACCAGGCCGCAATCGCCACGGCACAGGGAATCAACAACCACCGTTCGAACAGCGAGCAGAACATGCTCAGGCACAACAGCGCGGTCATCCCGAGATGCCCATGATTGCCCCTGCCGCCCACTTTCCAGGTCTCGGGATCGGCCGCCAACCAGATGAACACCAACCCGCCTAGCAGAGCGGTCTCGAGCCTGGCATACCCCAGCGCCACCATCGCGCAGGCCGATGCCGCGAGCGCCGGAATGGAACGGGTCTGCTGGTAATGCCGCCCGAGGATCAGGGCCAGCAACAACATCAGGCGTAGGGTCACCTCGGCCGTCGGACCGGCGTCCACGCGAGCCAATACCACCGCCACCGCCGCCATCAGGCCGGCGAACTGCGCAGGCAGCTCTCGGCGGCAGAGTTGGAAAGTCAACCAGGAGATCAATCCGCAACCCAGCGATCCCATGATGAGCTGCGCCCAAAACAGACCCGCGAGCCCATCTTCGAGATGCGGCAGAAACGCGAGCAGCGAACGCATCAGGTGAGTGTGGGCATGGGGTTCCGCTAGAAGGACCTCATCGATGAATCCCATGTCGCGGCCGCTGGCGACATGGGGCCCCCACGGCGCCAGCAGACGTACGCCCAACCCGATCAAGGTGGCCGGCAACACCAGCCGCGCAAACACTCCAAGCCCGCCGGTTCCCCCGCGAACCAGCGCGCGCACGGCCACCGCGCCGGTCAGAGCCAGCGCCAGCGCAACCGCAACGGAGCAGATGATCGGGCTGAGGTCGGCGAACCAGTTCACCGAACCGTCTCCTGCGTTCATAAAGACCAGGCGGGCGGCCGAGCGGCCAGGGGATGGGCCTCGCTCTCGCCCCAGAGTTCGAGGTAGGTCAGCCAGATTCCCTCACAAGCGGGTTCCCAGGCGCACGCCTGGCAAGCACAAGGCTTGGCCTTGAGGCGATCGCGCTTGGCGTCTCGCCAGGAGAACCTGGCCAGGCCCGCGCCATGGGCGCTCCGTTTCTCGCTGACGATCGATACTTGGGTCGCGAGGTCGAACCGCTCGCCGACGTATCGCGCCAACAGCACATGGTCCTCGAGTACCGGCACGGGAAAGGCGCAGAAAGGAAAATCTCCCAAGGTCAGGTGAAAGCCGAAACAGCTCTCGTTCTCGGCGATCAGTTCTTGCAGGCGGGGCGTCACATCCGAGAAACGGGGACAGAGCGCCCGATCTTCCCTTCCCAGCGTCACCGGTCGGTAGCTATTGAATCGCGCGTCGCCGATGCCCAATCGCTTGAGGAAGGCCAGCATCCGGGGCAGGCGGTCCAACAACCGGCGGTGCAGCACGGGGTTGACGGCAAGTCCATCCATCAGCCGTCCCCTGTCGCGGACGGCGACGAGATTTTTCAGCGCCTGGCACTTGCGCGCGAAGCCGCCCTTCACCCGCGTGATGCGGTCTTCGATCGAGGCGATATCGGCGTGAATGCTGACGCCGACGCGAGTCACTCCCGCGTCCAGCAATGCGAGCAGAAAGTCCGGATCGGCTAGGCGCAGTCCGTTGGTACCCAACGCGATGCGGGTAAACCCCAGCTGTCGGCCGGCCCTGACCAGATCCAGCAGTCGAGGATGGGCGGTCGGCTCTCCGCCTAGAAAACCCAGGGCCGTGCATCCCTGGCGGCGGGCCTGCTCGAGCTCCGTCCGGGCCCGATCGAGCGGCACCCACGCCCGCTCGGCCGGCGTGGCCTTGCGAGAGACACAAAAGATGCATCGCGAGTTGCATGCCCGGCCGATGTTGAGCTCGAAGTTCTCCACGCCCGGACACCTCCGCCTCAGTCATCCCATCCCAACGCAACGGGACGGGGCGCCTCCAACATCTTCCAGCCCGTCGCTCCCAATCCATCCGCTCCGAGACCTCGGCGCACCTTACAAAAACTCGGCTCGTCCATCATCCCCAGGAAAGGACAGACACTGCAAGTATCCCTCACCGGGCACTTGCGACAACCCCGCCGCCGTATAGCCTCATGGATCGCATCGGACACCATCGCGGCCAGCGCTGCAACATCGTTTCCCGGCACGCCGGGGCAGGCGCTGCAGGTCCGCAACCAACCATCTTCACCCATGGCGAGCATCCTGGGTTCGCGAGCCGGACACGGAGCGGACATCCAGCGGCAAGTTTCGGCCAGCCACCAGTTCCGGCCGGGAACCGGACACCGTCCGCTCGCGAACCAGGCGAAGGCCCGGGCGGCGTCCTTCGCATCGCCCAGGTGAAGCAAGTGAAGAGTGGATCCCGAGAATCGGGCCAGGCTCGCCCGGTCTCCCCTCCACCGCGCGCGCCGGACTCGGCCGCCATCGAAAGGCAACAGACGGGCACAAGGCCCCAACGCGCCCGCGACCTGGCACAACCGCTCCTGGAAGTCCTGCGATTCGGACGAACCGAAAAGAATCACGCGGCAGGGTTTTCCACGCCACGCCGAGGCGATCCGCAAACCCTCTTCGAGTCGCCGGGGGCCAACCAGCAGAGTGCGCTCGCGTGTCCCCAATCCATGGCCAGCCAAAACCGGTCCCAGCTCTCGCAGCGGGTTCGACAGGGCGCTGCGCACCCAAACCAGGCGGACGTCCAAACCTGGAAAGGCGTAACCCACCTCGGACTCCACTGAGAGTCCCTGACCCAGGTCGCGGTGTCGAGCTCGAAAGGCGAAGAAACCGGTCCGAGCCCCGCCAAGCCCGAAATCGCCGGGCCGCTCGCACCACGGCGCGCCGGGCTCCGCCTCCAGCGCCGAGAGCACCAGCCGGCATTGGTAGCGTTCCCGCAGTTGGACTTGCCATGCGATCGACTCCTCGAGCTGCTCCTCTGTCTCCTGGGGCACCGCTGCGAAGTAAACGGAGGTCTCAAGACCCAGCTCGACACAGAGCGCCAGGCAACGCTCCAGCTTCGCATTGGAGTAGCCGTAGCCGAGAAGCCGCCTGCGCAGCTTTTCGTCTGCAACCGTCGGCGAGAAAGACAACCGGCTTCGCTCCCGGCAAAAGGTGCGCGCGAAATCTTCGAGAAATTCGCGGCTCGGGGGCAGGTAGCACTCGAAGATTAAACCCGCGTCGATGCGGCTGCGCCGCACCTCGGAGAACAGCTCGCGGTAGAAAGCGGTGCTGGCCGGCGGTGGGTCGAAACATACGCAGAAGTCCCGAATTCCTCGACTCGCGAGGCGCACCATTTCTGCAGCCACCACGGCGGGGCTGCGAAATACTACTTGGCGGCGGCCGGACATGGCTCGGTGAGCCGTGCGCCCGCCGCCGCAAAATGCGCAACTTCGACTGCAGCCGCGCCCCGGACACAGGTAGAAGACGGGTGGATGGTCGAACCGTCCGTCATCGCTGGCAAATTGGGCATTGTAAGCCTGTTCATGGCGGAGCAGATCGAGCCGCGCAAAGTCCAGGGCATCGAGCCGCTTTCGGTCGGGAGCAGGACCCATGGGGTTGACGGCGATCTGCCCGTTCTTGCGAAAGACCAGATTGGGCACGTCACCGAGGTCGCCGTCGCTCGCCAGCGCTTCTGCCAATCGGACCAGCGCGTCCTCGGCTTCGCCGCGCAGCACGAAGTCGACCTCCGGCCAGGAATTGAGGATTTCCCGCGCGAACCAGCTTGCCGTGATGCCTCCCAGAACGATGGGCGTCCGGCGCAGCCGGGCTCTCAGCGCCTTGACCGCCTGCTCCACCGCGGGAAGCTGCGGGTGCCAGTGCAGGCTCAGGCCCAACAAATCCGGCCGCTCCTTGCCCATGGCCCGCACCAGATCGAAACGGGCATCGAGGCGCTTCTCCACGCCCGCGTGCCAGACCTGGACGTCGTGTCCGCACCGATCGAGCTCGCCGGCCAGTGCGAACAGCCCGACGGGCATAATGTTGATCAGGGACCCGCGCGGAAAGCGCGCCGCGGGACCGTCAGCCGGGATGTGGACAAGACGGATCCGCATCTCTCAGCTCGTTTCTTTGCCATCGAAGATCCAGTCGCCGGCGCATCCGAGGGAATAGGCACAACCGGCGCAGGCCTCCAGTCTCCGTCGCCGCTTCGCCAGGAAGTCCTGAAGGTTCAAGGCCTCGTCCCCAACGAAAAGCATGCTCCGATCCCGCTTGGCGAAGTCATCGGCGGCAAGTTCCTCCCACCCCGGCAATTGGCACGGCGGGCAGTTGACCACCTGCACCTCGAGACCTAGGATGGGACGGGAAAGGACTCGGGTCAATGTCCGCCGCAGCGTCTCGGGCTCGGGACGCAGCGCCGCGTGTGCGCGCCCGAAGGGGGTCAAGATCTGCAGGTTCCAGCGGCGAACGCCCAATCGGGCCAGAGACCGGCCGAGGGCGGGGAGCGAAGCCAGGTTTCCGGTCACCAGTGTCGTGTTGACCGCAACTCGGGTGGCGTCCCCCAACACCGCGAGGGCGTTTTGCAATCCTTGCCAAGTCTGCGCGAAGGAGCCGGCTGCCCGCGTGAGCGCCTCGTGCACCGCGGCATCTGGTCCGTGAAGCGAGACCAGGATCTGGCCAACCCCGGCCCGCACCAGCCGCGCGGCGAAGTTCATGTACGCGAGCCGGCGCGCATTTGTGATCAGGGTGATGGGTCCGTACCCCAACGATCGAGCCAGTTCCAACAGCGGCACCAGATCGGGGTGGAGACAGGGTTCTCCACCGTCGATGTCCAGCAGGCGGCAGCCGGCGGCTCGCTGGGACCGGAGGGCGGCCTCGACGGCCGGGCGTTCGGCGTGCCGCGCCGGCCGGTCGCCGACGGCGCAGAAAACACATCGGTTGTTGCATTGGTAGGTCAGGTTGACGATGAGTTTGGCGGGCCCCGCGGCCCGCCGACGCTCCAGCCTTGATCGCGCCAAGCGGAGAAATTCTGCCGCGGGCGCGCCCGGAAGGGTCCATGGAGTCCTCTGGAACGCACTGTATGGGACATCATCGGCGGCGGGCACCTGGCCGGGCGAGAGCCGCGCTGCCAGTTGGCTGCCGGGCAACGGAACGGGGAACTGGACCAGCGGTTCGGCGGCGAAGGATTCATGCAGGCGCGCGAGCGTCGAGAGGGTTTTCATGACCTCCTCCCGGGTCTCGCCGGGCAACCCCACCAGCGCGTGCACACGGAGAGGCAGGCCGAACTCATGGCAGCTTCGAGCCACCCGCTCGACACTCTCCGGCGCCAGGTTCTTGCCCAGAATCTTGCGTTGGACTCGGACGCTGGCGCTCTCCAACGACACCTTGATCCCATCGGTGAGCGCTCGCAGGCGTCTGAGCTCAGGCTCGCCGAGCGCGTCCGCGCGGAGACCGTTGGGGAACTCCAGACGCAGGTTGAGGCGCTCCGCAGCCGTCAGCAAGGAGCCGAAGCGCTCCCGCTCGATGTTGACCAGTTCGTCGAGGACCACCAGGCGGCCCAGATCGAATTGTTTTCGCCAGTCGTCGAGCCAACCCTCCACTCGAGTCCAGGGCACCAGCCGGCGCTGCCGGCGGGGAGCCGGAAGCCCGGGATTCCGGGTACAAAACACACACCCGTAGGGGCACCCCCGCGAGGTCGCCAGCGGCAAGGAGCGGACCGGCTCGAGGGCCATGGACGCAGTCCTGACCGGGCTGGCCAATACCCGCTGGTGGAATTCGAAAAACCAATCCGCATTCATCGAACTCCATGCCGGTCCCGGCGCATCATCCAGAGGAAACGGCTCTCTTTCCTCGCGCACTCCGGGTCGGGGCGCCTTGCCTCGCAGCAGCTCCTCGGCCAGCGCCTTCAGCAGCCGTTCCCCCTCATAACGCAACACCAGATCCAGTCCCGGCACCTCAGCACGCAGGCGCGCCCCATCGTAGTCCAGATAGTGCATTCCGCCGGTGTACATGTCCGCAAGCACTCTGCTGCCGACCCGGCGGGAAGCCATCGCCGCGAGCATGGCTCGCAACCACTCTCGGCACGAGCGCTGGATCAAATAGGGGCTGCCCACGAGCATGACGGCGTCGGACGAGCAGGCTTCCAGGCGATCGAGAAAGGTCGCGGCCGGCTGCCCCAACCACAGACCCTTCCCCTCGACCGCGCCATCCGCGGCCCGCAAATCCGCCCCGGGCGCGGCAAGACCGTCCAGGATCTCGATCTCGAGGCCGGCCTGTTCGGCTACGGCCGCGGCGCAGTACGCCGGCCAGATCAGGTAGGCGGGGTTGTCGACGAAGTCTCGGTCGAGAGCCAGGGGCGGCAGGACGATGATCAGATGCGGCAACTCGTAGACCTCCACGCTCTTGGCTTATCAGACTACTGCTTTCGACTGCGGTCCTCAAGCGGCCCCTCAAACGGCGCCATCGACTCCTGAGCGACCAGCGGGGGTATTTTGGTCGTGAAACGGATGCGACGGAATCCATCGCCCGTGAGCGTTGCTCTGTCGATCCGGGTATGCCATGATGCGGGCCCGATGGACTTCCGCCCCATCGATCTCTCCGTGATCGTGCCGGCCTTCAACGAGGCATCGCTGCTGGCGCACTCGGTGTCGAAGCTCGAGCAATGGATCTCCTCCCTGGAGGTATCCTGGGAGCTGGTGCTGGTGGATGACGGTAGCAATGACGGGACGGCCGGGATCATGGCCCGGCTGGCCGGCGACCGATCGCGCCTGCGTCTTCTGCGCCTTCAGGGTCATCGAGGCCGCGGCAGCGCCCTGCGGTTGGGGCTGGAGAACGCCCTTGGCCGGGTCGCGCTGACCACAGAGGCCGATGACTCATGGGATGTCGCCGGCTTGCAGACCCTGGCCCGATTGGCCTTGCGAGGCGAGGCGGATGTACTGGTGGCATCACCCCATCTTCCCGGAGGAGGGTTGTCTGGCGTCCCGCTGGGCCGTCGCCTGTTGTCGATCTCCGCGAGCCTGGCGACCCGAGCCTTGCTGGGCGGTGGACTGACCATGTCCACCGGCATGGCCCGCGCCTACCGCAGTCAGATCCTGCCGAGGATTCTCTCGGATCTGCCGGGTAAGGAGTTCCATGCCGACGTCTTGTGTCGGGCCTTGCGCCTCGGCCTGAAGGTGCGCGAGGTCCCGGTGAAATTGCACTGGAGTCCGGAACGTCGGGCGCGCCGGGGGAGCATCGAAATGGGAGAGCTGGTACGGAGTTCCATTTGGCACCTGCGTCTTCTGGCAGGCTACCGATGGTCCCGCCGACAGGCATCAGAACGAACGAGTGGCGCATAAACCTCGGCTTCAGTGCCGGGGCCACCATTTTGTCCGGCAGCGAAGACCCGGTCCTGGCCTGGCGCCAGATCGCGGCCTTGCCTGGCACTGCGTCGCCTGCCGCGCGTTGCCGTCACCGTTTTCGACCGGCCGGCGCCCTTTTCCTTTTCGGAAGATTCGCGCCATCGAGCGCCCTCGGGTCCATGCCGGCGGGCCCCCGCTGTTCCAGGTAGAGCCGCCAGAATCCGCTACAGCGCGAGCGCAGGCGACAGGCGCCGCAGTCCTCGAGGTAGGTTCGTTCCGGCAGCCGCGGCGGGTTTTCCTCATGGTACTCATCAAAGTGCTCAAGGCAGTCCGGCAACACGCACATCGGCACCCCGCACAATCCAGGAATGTTCACCCGAAGACCCAGTTCGAGCCCGAGCTGGACACCGCGCCTCATGACCTTTGCGGCCTCGGTCAGGTCGGGCATCAGGTCGAGGTTCTCGATCGCCCGGCCCTGCGGAGAACAGAAGCTAAGCGACAGGTGGACCTTGACGCCGCGAAACCGATCGACCAGCAGGCGCACCAATCCTTCGACGCCGCCTGCCGTGAGGTTGCGGCGGGTAAGAACGCAATTGAAGCCGAGTTGCAGGCCCGCCCCGCCGAGCCACTCAGCTGCCGCCATGACACGGTTGAAGGCGCCGTACCGTCCCAGCAGCCCATCGTGAATCTCGGCGTTCGCGCTGTGCAAAGACAAGAATGCCCATGACAGTCCAGCCGCCACCAACCGATCTCGCAGGCCCGGCCGCGCCAGAGCCAACCCGTGGCTCTGAAGCCCAATCTGTCTGTATCCCTGATTCCTGGCCTCGGCGACGGCACCGGCCAGCCATGGCACCAGGCAGGGCTCGCCCCCAGTGAAGGACACTGACCGAAGTCCTCGGGCCACACCCCGCCGAAGCTCGTCACTGACCCAGGGCAGGCTGGTGACCAGGTCAGGCAACATCCCCCGCGCCGAGCAGAATGGGCAACGGGCATTGCACCGGCCCGTGATCCGCAGGAGCAGCTCGCCACCCGAGGTCAGGCGCCGACCGTCCCGGGGAGGTTCGAGCGGCATGAGCCGGCTCGATTCGTTGAATGCCCGAGCCAGAAAATCGAACCATTGAGGGTTGGCATCCAACCGTGGCAGCTCGCCGCAGACTTTCTCCAGCCAGCGCCGTTCCGCCTTCGTCGGCTCCCTGAAACCGAGATAGCGAACCGCCGTGCCCCGCGATTGAAAGAAGACTTCCATCTCTGCCCTGGGCGGTGTCAGGCAGATGTGCAGCCAAGCGGACTCTTTCGAGTACAACAGGAGATGGAAGCCGCGCCCCACAGAAACCTCCACACGACGCGGAGGCTCATCGTCACAAACCAGACAACGCAGGAGTTGCCGGCTCCAGCGCCGCATCTCTCGATCGTCTGACACTCGGACTCCGATCGGCCCGGGCCGCAGGGTCCCGAAATCGGCGAGATCCAACGCCGTATCTAGTGCATTGGGACTCAGCCACTGGACGTTGTCAAGGGCGTCATCGGCATGAGAACCGCATCGCAGCCGATTGACATCGAGTTCGACCGCTCTGAGAATACGGCCACGCTGTTTCACCCGGTCGATCAGGGAGATCATCTGTGGCGATCCCAAACGTTGAGCGCCCCGCCTGCCTCTCGGTGGATCTCGATCCGGTGCGAAGCTATCTGGACAACCGCCGCCTCGCTCCGGCGCCCGAGACGAATCTGAACGCGGTGTACGACGACGGGCTGCCACGGATTCTCGGTCTGCTCTCGCGCCTGAGAATCCCGGCCACTTTTTTTGCCGTGGGCGAGGACGCCCAGAACCCCCCAAACGCCGCCCGGTTGCGGGCGGCCGCCTCCTCCGGCCACGAGGTGGCGAGCCACAGCCATCGGCACCGGCCCGATTTCCATCTCCTCGATCGGAGCGAACTCGAGCTCGACATCGCGCGCTCCCGGGAAGCCCTGGAGGATGCCGCCGGCGTCCCCGTCGCCGGCTTTCGCGCCCCCGCCTGGAACATCCCCCAAGACATGTTCCAGGTCCTGGCCGCTCGGGGATTCGCCTATGATTCCTCGTTGATTTCGCGACCGGCCGGCCCGTGGCGAAAAGCCGCGTTGCGCCTCCTCAAGGCGATTTCGCCGTCGATGGCCCCCCACCGCATCATGCAGGGCCAGCCGCCGGTGTCCGCCATCCCTCCCCGCCCCTACCCCGTCGACTGCGATCGCCCCTGGCTGCAGCGGGCGGGGTCTGCGCTGTGGGAGATTCCCCATGGATGTTCCACGGGGGCGATTCCCGTCCCGCTGAACGCCACCGTCCTCCAGTGGCTCCCCTGGCCTCTGGCCGCGGGGCTCTGCCGGGCGGCCGCCGGCCGACCCGAGCCGCTCATCTTCGTGTGCCATGGGCTCGATCTGGTAGACTTCGAACGCTCCATCCGGGATCCGCGCCTGCGTGGCAAGCCCGGCCTCACCGCGCCCATCGAAAAAAAGGAACGCCGGATCTCTCGTCTGCTGGCGCTGCTGGGCACGGGGCGCGCCTGGATGACGCTGCGAGATCTGCAAGCCGCCTGCGCCGCCTCGGAGCCGCCTCCGGCCTCGGGTTTGCGCGGGATGACCTGAGCGGCTAGAGTCGGCGCATGAACCCGAGCGGCGACCTCGGCCACCTCGAGATCAACATCGGAAAGCTGTGCAACAACGCCTGCCGCTTCTGCTCCAACGGCGCGGTGCCGCCCGAGGAGCGGCCCTGGGTGCCGGTCGAGGCGGTGCTTGCGGAGATGGAGCGCGGCGCGCGGGAGGGTTTCGGCTCGGTCGGCTTTCTCGGCGGCGAGATCACGGTGTACCCGCAGGCGCTCGAACTGGTACGCCGGGCGCGCGAGCTGGGTTTTACCCGCATCGCCATTTGCACCAACGGGCGGCGCCTGGCCAATCCGCGCCGGGTCGAGCAGTACCTCGAGGCGGGCGTGACCCGGGTCGCCCTCTCCATCCATGACAACCGCGCCGAGGTCGAGGACGCGCTGTGCGGCCGCCCGGGCGCCTTCGCCCAGAAGGTCCGCGCCATCCGCAACCTGGCCCGCCGCCAGAAGAGTCTCGCCGACGGCTTCTCGCTCAACTGCTGCATCCACGGCCGCAACGTCGACAACCTCATCGAGATGGTGCGCTTCTTCCGCCGCCTGGGGGCGCGCGACATCCGGCTCAACTCGCTGCGGCCCGAAAACGAAGCGGCGGCCGACCGCGATCTGGTGCCGCCGTTCTCCCGCGTGATCGAGAGAGCCCTTTCGCTCATCGACGAGAACGAGGCCCGGCTCCACCTCAGCCTCAGCTTCGGCGACATCCCGCTGTGCCTGTGGCCGGCGGATTTTCTGGCCGATGCGGCCCGCGCCGCGAGGTACATCGGCGAGGTGCGCGATTACGACGCCCACGTCACGGTGTTTCGAAAGAGCGCCAGCGGCGGCGATCCCGACCGCTTTCGCTGGAAGGACCGGCGCATCGAGGCGCTCAAGCGCTACACTCCGGCCTGCCGGACATGCGGCGCCCGCGGCGTGTGCGAGGGCCCGTGGATCCGCTACGTGGACCTGTACGGGGACTCCGAGTTTGGGCCCATCGCGCCGCGGCCTGCCACGACCCCATCGCGCGGCGAACGCGAGCCTGGGGTGACGCGCCGGCGCCGCCGGCTGCACATCATGGTGTCGCGCTTCTGCAACAACCGCTGCCGCTTCTGCCTGGAGGACCGCGCCGAGCGCGCGAAAGAAGACTTCTCGGATCAGGACCGGGCGCTCGAGATCTACCCCCGCCGCGACGAGGTCATCTTCACCTGCGGCGAGCCCACTCTCAACCGCGAGCTGGCCGATTGGATCCGCAAGGCGCGTGACCTCGGCTACCGCTCCATCGAGCTGGTGACCAACGGCCGGCGGCTGGCCTACCCGGAGCTTTGCCGCGCCCTGGTGGACGCCGGGCTCGCCGCCGTCACCATATCGCTGCACAGCCACCTGCCGCGGATCCACGACCGCATGACCTCGAGCCGGGGAAGCCAGCAACAGACCGCCGCCGCCCTGCGCAATTTGCTTTCGCTGCGCCGCCATTTCGGCCGGCCCCGCGTCACGGTGAGCACCGTGCTCACCCGCGACAATCTCTCCAGCATCGCGCGCACCGTGCGCTGGGTGGCGCGCCTCGGCCCCGACTGCATGGTCATCAACTACGTCGAGCCGGAGAACGAGGCGCTCGCGAACTTCGAGACGGTGGTCCCACGCATGCAGGAGGCCGCGGACGCGCTCGCCGAGATCCCTTCCCCCGCCGGGATGGAGCTGAAGATCGAGGGCCTGCCGCTGTGCGTGCTTCCGCGGAAGGCCCCGCCGGCCGGCGATCGCGAGATCATCTACATCTACCGAGACGGCCGCATCCGCCGGCTCTCCCCCACCCGCTGCCAGAAGAAAGGCCCGCCCTGCCGGACCTGCGCCGCGCGCAGCCGCTGCGACGGGGTGTGGACCGAATACGCAAAACGCTTCGGCTGGGAAGAGTTCGCGCCGGTGTTGCCTGCGAAAGCCGATGCATGAGGATCTCCCCCCGCAGCTGCCTGGAGGAGCGCCGGATCAAGGAGAACCTGTCATGAGGAACTGGGCCATTGTGCTGCTTCTCGGACTACTGGCGGCCTGCTCGTCTTCCGAGACGAAGGCGCCCCAGTGGGGATTTTGCGAGCCCAACCAGGATCCGTTCCCCGAGCGCCCCGCGGTCGGCGAGCCGGCGCGGCTGAACTGGCTGCGCGTCGAGGGAACGGACGTCGTCGACGAACAGGGCCGCCGCGTTGCGCTGCGCGGGTTCAACTTCGGCTCCTGGCTCATGATGGAAACCTGGATCGCCGGGATCGGCCTGTGGGACGAGGGCGAGCTATTGCAACACGCCGAGCAGCAAGCCGACGCGCTGGGCGTGGGCGACCTGTGGCGCGAGGCGCGCGCCGCCACCGCGCTGGAATGGCTCACCGAGGCCCGCTCCCACCGGGTGCTGGTGGAAGAGTGGCGGGCCTACATGTACGCCCGCGCAGGCGCCGAACAGCGCCCCGCCATCGATGCCCTGTGGGCCTGGTTCGACGACGCGCCCTGGATCTTCGAGGAGCGCTCGCTGTGGGACTACCTGGCCCGCCGCCACGGCTTCCCGGACGCGCAGGAATTGCGCGCGCGCTTCCAGGACGCCTTCATCACCGAGGAAGACGTGCGGCGCCTCAGCCTGATCGGCCTCAACCTGGTGCGCCTGCCGGTGTGGTTCGAACTCCTGGAAACCGACTTCGAGGGCGGCGCGCATTTCAAGCCGGAGGGTTTCGCCCGGCTGGACCGGTTCCTGCGCTGGGCGCGGCGCTTCGGGGTGTACGTCGTCCTGGATCTGCACGGCGCGCCCGGCGGCCAGAGCGCCTCCTGGCACCAGGGCCTGCCCGACGGCGGGCACCTGTTCGAGAACCCCGCCTGTCTGGCCAAGACCGAGCGCCTGTGGCAAGCGCTGGCCCATTATTTCCGAGACGAACCCCACATCGCGGCCTACGACCTGCTCAACGAACCCATGTCATCTCCGGGTCCCGAGGACTACCGCCGGGTCCACGATGCGCTCTACCGCGCGGTGCGCGCCGAGGACACCAGGCACATCGTGATGATCGAGGACGCCTACCTGCCCGCATCCGACCTGGTGTCGCCCGCGGAGATGGGCTGGGAGAACGCCATGTTCTCGGTGCACCTGTACCCGGGCGGCACCTCGGCCGAGGACTACCTCTCGCGCATGGAGCAGGCCCTGACCCGCGGCCCCGCGGCCGATGCTCGCTTCCGCGTGCCCGTCCTGCTCGGCGAGTTCAACGCCGCCGATGGCGAGGACAGCGCCGCCTGGTCCGACGAAGGCATGCGCCTTCTCCTGGATCGGCTCAACCGCCGCGGCGTCCACTGGGCCATCTGGACCTGGAAGTACTGGACCGGCTCGCCCGCCTGGGGGTTCACCTTCCCGCGCGCCCCGGAGCGCATCGACGTCGCGGGGGCATCCTTTCGGGAGCTTTCGGCCGCCTTCGCCGGGCTCTCGACGCTGGACCACTGCAGCGAACACACCCGGCTCAAAACGATTCTCCAGGACCTGGCCGCCGCCCCCGCCGCGCCGCTCGATCTCTCCTCCGCCGGTCCACCGTGAGGCGAACGGCGCGCGGTCACCGGCCGCGGCAGCGCAACTCGAAACGGCAAAATCCCAGTCGCGCCGGTGGGCCGGGGCTCCAGCCGACCACCGCCGCGGAAAAGACCCCCCCGTGTTCGGGCGTCCAGCGCAACCGGCCGTCCGCGGTCGCGGCGGCGTCCGTAAGGCCGAAGACCTGGATCTCGGCCTCGCCGGCAAACGGCCGGAATTCCAGGCGCTGCCCCGCACGGCACTCCGGAACCGGATCGCCCTCCGCCAGCGGGCCGATGCCGCGATCCGCCGGCGCGATCCGGCCCACCGCGTCCGCCAGGCCTTCCGCCAGACCGGGCGAGAGCACGAACCGGTTCTGGCTCATGCGCCCGATGGCGGCGCGCGCTTCGGCCAGCTCCTGGGCCCCTTCTTGCCCGGAGAGCCGCTGGACAAGCGCCATGAGCGCGCTCGCACCGGCATCCCCCAGCGCCGCGGCCTTTTGCAGGGGAAAGAAAAGGTCGTCAGCGAGATCCGTATCGATGGTGCTGTGATGCACTTCGGAGGGCAGGATCGACAAGCGGGCCAGAAGCAGCAGCGGCCGCAGGATCGATTGTTCATTGAAGGTTCCGGTGGATAGCTCGCGCTCGAGATCATCGACCGCCTGGCGCAGCGCCGTACACTCCGTCGGCCGGTTGGCGTGCCCGTCGAAGGTCCGCATCACGAAGGCCAGCGTCTCGGCATCGCGCGCAGCGGCCTGAGCGGACGGGGCGAACATCTCCGCCTCGGCGATCGCGGCCGTCTGGAGCCGGGCCTCGAGGTCCTCGGGTCCGGATGCCTCCCGGAACGCCGCCAGCGTGCCGAGTTGGAGCCGGGAGAGCGCGCCCTGGATGGACGGGTTGAGGGCGATGCCCGCGGCGGCCTGCGCCAGGTCGGCCGAGCGGCCGGCGAACGGCGAGAGGAAAACGTTGCCGAACACCATGTCGCCGCCGTCGTTGGCGAAGAAGTTGTCCCACACCACGGGCGGGCGGCGCAGCACGTCCGCGATGGGCGCCAGGTCTTCGGGCGCCATGGTGTCGCTGGATGTCTTGCGTCCGGTCCAAAAGACGTCCACGGCGGGGTCCAGCGCGGCCAGGGCCTCGAGGTAGGCCGGGCCGCCGGGCCAGGCGGTGCGCCGCTCCTCGCTGTACACCGTCGGCACGAAACCCAGCTCGACGCCGGCGTCCGCCTGCCGCAACTCGGCAAGGAGCCGGTTGGCGAGCGAGGCGTGTTTTTCTCCCAGCGCGCCGTCCACCGGACCGACGGCGAATTCGATATCATCGGCCAGGAGCGCGAAATGCCGCATCCCCTGCGCAAGAAAGCCGCGCATCTTGGCGAGCAACGCCTCGAGGTCACTTGCGTTATCGAAGTCGAAGTCGCCGAGCGGGGAGATCCCCAGGAAGAAATCCACACCCCACCGCCGCGCCAGAACCGCAAGATCGGCCAGGGAACCCGCCAGATCTTCCGGGTACGGCTCGCGCCAGCGGTCGCGGTGGTAGGGATCGGACTTCGGGGCATACAGGTAAAGCCCCATCGAGGAGCGCGAGAGCGCCTGGAACATGGCGCGGCGTTCGCGCAGGGACCACGGGTGGCCGTAGAAGCCCTCGATCACTCCCCAGCGCTTGCCGGACGGTTGCGGCGGCGCGGCGGGCGGGGCCGGCAGGTCGTTCGGCACGCTCTCCGCCGCGAGCACATCCAGGCTCGTAAGGACAAAATCGCCGGGCGGCGCAAGGTGGATGGTGACGCAGGAGGCCCGCCGGACGCCAAGGAGAAGGGGCGCGGCGGGTTCGGACCAGGGCAGCGTTTCGGAGTCCGGGTCTCCACAGGCGGGGGCGAGCTCCACAAGTACCCGGCCCGGGTCGCCGGTGAAGGTCATCTCGATACGCTGGAGAGAGATCGTTCGGCCGAGGCGCGGGGCCAGATCCAGCCGCAGCCAAGCCGGCTGATCGGGCACCGGCCGCCAGCCCGTCTCGGAATCGCCGTCGCGGACGCAGGCGGGAGCATCCTGATCCTCGCGGGGCCAGGGATACGGTTCGCGGGGCCGGGTGGCGCTCGAGTCGAGGCGAACCCAGGAAAGCAGGCTCCCGCCACCGTCCGACGTCTCCGGCTGGCAGGAAAACGCGGCCGCACAGCACGTCCCGAGCAGAGCGACGACCCTTCTCATGAGCCGCATCATACCATCGCATGCCATCGCTTTACACCCGACGGTGACATCCGGTATACATCTGGAGTCCAATTCTTGGCGGAGGCGGCCGTGGAACTGTTCGATGCCCTTTTCGATCGGCGCAGCATCCGAAAGTACCGGCCCGGCGAGGTGAGCGACGAGGCCGTGGAGACGATGTTGCGCGCGGCCATGTACGCTCCCTCGGCCGGCAACCAGCGGCCCTGGCACTTCGTGGTGTTGCGGGAGCGGCGGCTGCTGGATGCCGTACCCCAATTCCACCCCCACGCCCGCATGCTGCCCGAGGCGGCGCTGGCCATTGCGGTATGCGCCGACTTGTCGCTGGAGACGCACCGCGGCTACTGGATGGTGGACTGCGCCGCCGCCACCCAGAACCTCCTCCTCGCCGCCCACGGCCTCTCGCTGGGCGCGGTGTGGCTGGGGATCTTTCCGCGGGAGGAGCGCATGAGGGGAATGCGCGAGCTCTTGCGCCTACCGGAAACCGTGCAGCCGTTTTCGCTGGTGGCCGTCGGGCATCCGGCCGAGCGTCCGGCGCGTCCAGATCGGGTCCTGCCCGACCGCATCCACCGCGATGGCTGGTGAAACGAGGGAAAAGATGAACAGAGCAGGCCATGCGCTGCTTTCGCTGGGTATCGCCGCGACGCTCGGGGCCGCGACCGCGCGGGCGGAAGACAGAGCCAAGCCGGTGATGGCGGTGTTCACCATCGAAAACCAGGGGGCCGCGATCGCGAACACCGACATCGACTCCTTGACCGAGTTCTTGGCGGCCAAACTGGGCGAGGGCGGACGCTTCCAGATCGTCCCGCGCGAGCAGATCCGCGAGCGCCTGCGGGAGCAGAAAAAGGACTCCTACTCGGAGTGCTACGACCAGGGCTGCCAGATCGAGATTGGCCGCGAACTGGCGGCCGAGAAGGTCGTCACCTCCAGCGTGCGCAAGGTGGGCAGCCAGTGCCTGGTGACCGCGGCGATCTACGATCTGCGGCGGGCCGCCTCCGATCGCACCGCAAGCGCAAGGCGCGCCTGCAACATCGACGACCTCATCGGCGCGGTGGAGGAGATCGCCCGCTCCCTTTGCGGCGGCGCGCCCGAGCCCATTTTGGCGGCCGCGCCCTCGCCGGTGGTCATCCAGCGGGTGGAGGTCCCGGTCCCCGCGCCGAGGGAAAAGAGCGTCGGGCTGGCCATCCTGTTCGCAGCCATCCCCGGCGGCGGGATGTACTACCTCGAGAAATGGGGCTGGGGCGTTTTCTACACCGTCTCGGTCATCGGCGGCATGGTCCTGTTCGTCTCGGGATTCGGGACCGAAAGTTCGGGCCTGGCCATCACCGGAGGCGTGACCTACATCGGCTCGTACATCGCGAGTTTCATTCATTCGGGCGTCGCCGCCGCCAACTGGAAGGACCCCGACTATCACCCGCCGCCCCCCGCTTCTCCCGCTCCCGGCGCGCCGGGAGCCTCGGCGCCCGCGGGAGCCGGCGGGCAACCCGGGACCGCCGTTGTGTTCCCCTTGTGGCACGGGCGGTTCTAGCGCACACGGAGATTTCGCATGCAGCAGCATTCCACAGAGTCGAAGTCCGCGTCTTGCCCGGTGTTCGCGGAGCCGACCCCGCTGGGCTTGCTGGGCCTGTCCCTGGGTTGCGCCGCGCTCACCCCCATCGCCTTCGGGGCCTCGCTGACCGCCGAGGGGCTGCGCACCGCGGCGGTCTTCTGCCTGTTGTTCGGCGCCGGCTGCCAGTTCCTGGCCGGGGTCATGAACTTCGCCAACAAGAATCTCTTCGGCGGCACGTTGTTCCTCGCCTTCTCCTTCAACTGGCTGCTCAACTGGTGGCTGCTTTCGGGTCTGGCCGAGGGCCGTGCGCCCGACCACGGGGTGCTGCTCGCCACCGACGCCTGCGCCCTGGTCATCTTCGCCGTGTTCACCTACGGGTTCGGCTTCTACTCGAAGCTGCTCTTTCTCTTTTTGCTCGATATCGACCTCTTGTATCTGGCCAAGGTGATCAACGGAGCCACCCAGACCACGGCGCTGGCGATGCCCATCGCCATCTTCACGGTCGCGCTCGGCGCACTGTCGCTCTACCTCGCCTTCGCCATGCTCATCAATCCCGTCGCCAACCGGCGCGTCTTCCCGGTCCCCGGCCCCGCCTATCAACCCGCGCCGGCCCCGGGCTTCGACGGCAGCGTGCGCCGCGCCATACTCGAGATCCTGTACCGCCACTTCCGGGAGCGGGCTTTCCAGGAGATGCCGCGCGAGGACTTCTTGCGCGAGGCCCGCGCCCGCCTGGGCGAGCTCGACGCCATGCCAGACGTCTTCTATCTGGCCGAGCGCGGTCTTGTGCGACTGACGCCGGCCGACAGTCCCGCCTGGATGAGGAGCCTGCGCCTCACCGCAGACGGCGTCGATCTCTATGAACAGACGGTGCTCGGCAAAGCCCAGGCTCTCTGATCTACCTCTGCCCTCTGGTTTTTTTAGTGGTCCAAGAGTGCCCCTCGCCATTTACCTCACCCCCTAGCCCCCTCTCCGCAACGGAGAGGGGGAAAAGAAGAGAACCTTCATTCATTCGGGAGAGAGGTGACCCGCCGCCGCCAGGCGAGACGCACCAGCCACAGCACCGACGCCGAGATGACGAGGAGCAGGATGCGCGCTCCCCACAGGTACGGCCGCCGCGCCGGATCTTCCCCTTCCATGAGCAGCCTCCCCGCCGCGTCCTGCACGATCCAGGCGCCCAGGATGGCGATGAGGTACAGGGGAGTCACATATTGCATGACGAACCGGAAAATCCGGGGCACGCGCAGCTCGGCGCCCCGGTGCATCTCTTCGAAGCCCCGGCGAGCGCCGAAGATCCAGGAGAAGACCACGATTTCGATGACCGCGAACAACGCGAGGCCCAAGGTCCCCGCCCAGAAGTCGAGTTCGTCCAGAAAACCGAAGCGAAAGAACGCCACCACCGGAGTCACACACAAAAGCAGCGCGAGAAACACCGTGTTCACCGCGCGCTTGCGGCTCCATCCCAGCTCGTCCTGCAAGAAGGCGATCACCGGCTGCAACATGGCCACCGACGAGGTCACCCCGGCGAAGAAGAGCAGCAGAAACCACATGGCCCCGAAAAGCTGCCCCAGCGGAAGCTTTTGAAAGATCACCGGCATGGAGACGAAGCCCAGGTCGAAGGCCCCCTGGCGCGCGATCTCCTGGGTCTCGGCGAGGCCGAAGAAGGCCACCGCCGCCGGGATGGCGATGGTGGCGCCCAGGATGACCTCGGCGAACTCGTTGGTGAGCGAAGTGGTCAGCCCGTTCAGGGTGACGTCCTGGTCCTCGGCCAGGTACGAAGCATAGGTGTTGATCATGCCCTGACCCAGAGACAGCGAAAAGAAGATCTGCCCCGCGGCCACGAGCCACACCTGGGCGCTGGAGAGACGGGAGAAGTCCGGGTTCCACATGAATCCCATCCCGGCCGCCACCGAGTTCTCCGGCTGGGCGGGGTCCGGCGTGCCCAGGGTGAGAACGCGCACCACCAGCACCAGGGCGAAAATGAACAGCGCCGGCATGGCCCAGCGCGCGAGGAGCTCGATGCCTCCGGCGATGCCCCGCCGCAGGAAGATGTAGTTCATGGTCAGCGCCACCGCCAGGAACAGGACCGCCGGCAGGACCGAGCCGAAGTGGGCGTTCGCCTCGACGCCCTGGTAGCCGCGAAGAAACGCTCCCATGGCTTCGCGGGTTTCGTGTCCGAAATAGGTCCCCGCTCCCGAGAAGCAGGCATACCCGAGCGTCCAGGACTCGATGAAGCAGTAGAACACCGCCACCGAGAAGGGCAGGATGATGCCCAGCGAGCCCAGGTACTTGGAGAGCGGGTGCTTCCACATCAGCGAGAACATCCCCGGCGTCGAGCCGTGGCCGTGCCGGCCGCCGTGGCGGCCCATGGTCCACTCCACCCACATCAGCGGAATTCCCAGCAAGAGCAGCGCGAGGAAGTACGGGACGAGGAACGCCCCGCCGCCGTTGGCCGCCGCCTTGGCCGGAAAGCGCAAGAAATTCCCCAGCCCGATGGCGTTGCCGGCCATGGCCAGGATGAGCCCGGCGCGAGTGGCCCAGCGCGCTCGCCCGCCGCTGGCCGCCAGCGGAGCCCCGGAGGCTTTCCCCCGCAAGATGCGCGCCACACAGAAGGCCATCAGGCCGCCGACCAATCCCCAGGAAACCGCGAGCGACGCCCATCCCCAGCCGTTGAGCCCTGACGCCATGCCAGTCCCCTTTCTGCCGCCGCATGGTAACAACGCCGGCACTGGCGTTCAACCGCGGCGGCGGGCCGGTCCGCCCCTTCCCTGCGGTCGCGCGGGATCTTTGATCGCGAGGCCGTTTTGGCGGTAGGCTCGCCCCCGCTTGGAACGTCCGCTCGAACAGGATACGGTTCGTCGCCCCCTGGATGCCGCGCGGGCCCTGGGCTCGACCGGGCTCTCCCTGCTCGCGCTCCTCTCCCTGGAAGCGCAGAGCGTGTTCGGCGGCGCGGGCGGCCTGCGCTGGACGGGGTGGGCGGCGGCGGCGGCCGAAGTCCTCGCGCTGGGCGCGGTTCTTCTCTTCTGGTGGCGGCGGGCCTCCTTCGTCCGCGGGCTGCTGGCCGGTCTGCTCGGATTCAACCTGTGCCTGTTCATGCCGGCGATGATGGACGATCCCATGCTGGCGGGAGCCGCCATGATCTGGAATCTGATCCTGCTCGCCCGCCATCTGCTGCGAGAGAACTCCGCCCGGCTCGAAGGCGATGACTCGCCGGACGGCGAAGCGGAGATCGAGCCGGCAACGCCGGCGCTCTTCCATCTGGTCATCGCCGGCGTGTTGGCGACACTGCTGGGCCTCGGATTTCGCCCCCAGAGCGGCGGCGCCGGTATGCTGGTGATCCTGGCCCTGAACGGAGCGGCGCTGCCCCTTTCCTTGCGCTCGTTGTGGCGGTCCTTTCGCTCCGGTCATCCCTCGGCCTTGCTCGGGCCCGTCTGTCTCCTTCTCGGGCTCGCGCTCTCGTTGCTGCGAATGCCGGCGCTGGGCCTGCTGTGCCTTTCCCTGTGCCATCTGACCGCCCTGGCCCTGGTCCTCGGAGAACAACCGGTGGCGCGGGGCATGTTCGAGAGCTTTCTGAAGCGGCCGGTCCTGCTCGCGGCGCTCTCGTTCGTTTTTCTCATCCTGCTGGGCACGCTGCTCCTTTCCTTTCCGGCGAGCGCCAGCGGCGAGCGGCCGCTGAAAGCCATCGATGCCCTGTTCACCGCGACTTCGGCGGTGTGCGTGACGGGGCTGTCCACCATCGACGTCGGCACGGCGCTGTCGCCCTTCGGCCAGGGCGTCCTTCTGTTCCTGATCCAGCTCGGCGGCCTGGGGATCCTGGTGTTTTCGACCTTCGCCACCCTGCTGCTCGGCGGTCATCCGGGGTTGCGGGTCGGCCAGGCGCTGTCGCAGAGCCTGGAGCTGCGCGGCGCGAAGGACGCCTACCGCCTAGTCGGGTTCATCGGCATCTTCACCTTCGTCATCGAGGGGCTGGGAGCGCTCGCCCTGGGCCTGTTGTTCGCCCGGCACGGCGCCAGCGCCGCCGACGCGGCCTGGCAGGGGATCTTCCATTCGGTGTCGGCGTTCTGCAACGCCGGTTTCGCCCTGTTCTCCGACAACCTGGCGCCCTTGCTGCACGATCCGGCGGGACTGCTGGTCATCTCGCTGCTGGTGGTGCTGGGCGGGATTGGCTTTCTGGTGCTGGCGGGGCTGGCGGCGAGCCTGCGGCGGGGCGCTTTGCGCCAGCGGTCCCTCCACATCAAGGTGGTGCTGAGCTGGACCGCCGCTCTCGCCGCCGGCGGCATGCTGGCATTTCTGCTGCTGGAATGGAACGGCGCCTTGCGGGGGCTCTCGCTGGGCGACAAGCTGAGCAACGCCCTGCTGCTCTCGGTGAGCCCGCGCACCGCCGGCTTCGCCGCCCTGCCCATGGAAGCGCTGCGCCCGGCCAGCCTGCTCGTCGTCATGCTGCTGATGTTCGTGGGCGCCTCGCCGGGAAGCGCCGGCGGCGGCATCAAGACCACGACGCTGGCCGTCCTGCTGGGCGCGGTGCGCGCCAGCATCCGGGGCGATCCGCGGGTGATCCTGTTCGGGCGCAAGGTGCCGCAAGACGTGGTGTACCGGGCGGTGGCCATCAGCGTGCTGCACCTGGGAATCTCCCTGGCCGGCCTGATGGCCCTGCTGCTCACCCAGTCGCATGCGCCGGCCGCGCTCGCCTTCGAGACCGTCTCCGCGACCGGGACGGTGGGTCTGTCGCTCTCGGTGACGCCCACCCTGACCACTTCCGGCCGCTTGCTGGTGGTGTTGCTGATGTTCGCCGGACGGGTCGGCCCGATGTCGCTGGCGCTGCTGCTCGGCCGCGCCAGGGAGATCCGCACCGACTATCCCGAAAGCCGGCTGATGGTCGGCTGAGGAAACACGCGGGAGGAGCGCAATGGCGCAGGAATACGTGGTCATCGGCCTCGGTCACTTCGGGCGATCGGTGGCCCGGCGCCTGGCGGCGCTGGGTCAGTCGGTCCTGGTCATCGACCGCGACCCGCAGAGCATCCAGGAGATCGCCGACCAGGTGGCCGCCGCGGTCAACGGCGACTCGACCGACGAACGAACGCTGCGCGAGCTGGGGGTGGATTCCATGTCATGCGCCGTGGTGACCATCGGCGCGAACGCGCTGGAAGCCAGCATCCTGACCGTGGCGCTCCTGCACCAGCTCGGCGTGCCGCGCATCATCGCCCGGGCGGTGAACGATCTGCACGCCCGCGTGCTGCGCTCCGTCGGCGCGCATGAGGTGCTCAACCCCGAGGCCGAGATGGGGCAGCGCCTGGCGACCCACCTGGTCCAGCCCAGCATCCGCGATCAGATGACCCTGGGCGACGCCATCCTGGCCGAGGTCGAGATTCCCGCCCAGTTCGCGGGCAAGAACCTGCGCGATCTCGACATCCGCAAGCGTTTCGAGGTCTCGGTCATGGCCATCAAGCGCGGCAACCAGGTGCTGGCCAACCCTACCGCCGAGGAAGTATTCCAGACCGGCGACATCCTGGTCGTGCTCGGCACCCAGAACGCGGTTCGCAACCTTTCCCGGCGGGTGTGATCATGGGCGCGCGCTTCCGCCTGATCGTGGGCTGCGGAATCCTGCTGCTCATCTCCGTTCTGGCGACGGCTGGGGGCGCCAGCGGGTTCTTTCTGGTCGCCCGGGACCTGTCCCGCCAGGCCAGCGCCTATCAGGCCGCCGAGGGCCCCGCGCAAGAGCTGCGGCAAACGCTGGACCGCCACCTGCTGGCCCAGGTGGACTGGCTGTTCACCCCCACCAGCCTGCCGCGGATCTCGCCACTGCAGCAGGCTCTCGAACGGGCCTTCGGCGAATACTCCAATCCAGCCGCGGGCCGAGACGCCGCCAGCCTGTCTGCCATCCGGGAAGCGATGGACGACTACCTCCTTCGCAGCGATCAGCTGCAACATGCCCGCCTCGACCAGCTCACCGGCTTCTTCGCCGGGAACGTGCTGCCGGCGTACGACAAGCTGCGGGAGAAACTTTCCGAGCAGGAAGGATCGGCGCGGCGACAGTGGCTGGGAGCCTTCCGCGACGCGGCGCAGAGCACCCGCGGCATGGGAAGCTGGCTCATGGCGCTGGCCGTCCTGGCGGTGTTCTCCAGCCTCCTCTTCTGGCGCTGGTTGCGCGCGAACGTGCTATTGCGGCTGGCCATCCTGGATCGCGGCGCCTCGATGCTGCTCCAGGGCCAGGAGCGCCGGCTCGACGACCGGGAAAACGACGAGTTGGGCCGCGTGGCCCGCGCGCTCAACGCGCTCCAGGATCGCCGGCAGGCGGATCTCCAGCGCGAGACCGGCCTCCTCACCCAGTACCGTCAAATCATGCTGGCGCTGGTCGAAACCCTGCCCCCCGGCAGCTCGATCCATGGCCTGGATGGCTCCTGTCTGGCGAGCCGGACCTTCGGACGCAACCCCGAGCGCGAGGCGGGCGTGGCGGCCTGGCTGGAACACCACGGCCGCAAGCTGTTGGAGCCATACCGGGCCGGGCAGCCGACGCCTCTGGGTCATTTCGATCTGCCTCGCGGCGACCACATGCGGGTCGAGCTGCTGTTCTCCGGCGACGGCCGGCCCGTGGCCTGGCTGGCCACCGTGGCCGGCGCTCCGGCCACCCTGCCGGACACCGCGCCCGAGCCGTCATCGATCGTTTCGCGCTGACGGCGGCGTCAGGCCTTTCTGGCCGTTTGTCGGCCCAGCGGGCGGTTGCAGCGCGGGCACCGGCCGGCGTACCGGCTCACCCGCCCTTCCCAATCGCAGGCGCCGCAGCGAACCGCCTGGACGTGCGGGCTGTCCTTGGAACGTCCGAGACTCCGGATGATCCCGAACAGGATGCCGCCGCCCACCACGACCGCCAGGACGATGATCGCGTGTTGGACCGTCACCGAGCCGAACAGGATCGTGTCCATCCTTGCCTCACGACTTCTTCGGGCCGCGGTCGCCTCTCGCCCCCTCGGCCCACTCCCGCAGCGCCGGGCACCGGGCCCGTTCCAGCGTCTGCAGCAAACGGTTCCGGCCCTCGCCCCGCGCCAGGGATTCTAGCGAGAGAAGCGCCTCCGAATCGACCTCGGGCAGCGCGGCCAGCAGATCGGCCGCCACCTTCCACACCGCGCGCCGCCCTGCGGCCACCTCGCGCAACAAGATACCCGCCGACGCCGGCCCCAGCAGCCTCGCCATGCCGCGCAGCCCGGCCCGGGCCGCCGAGGCGACCGCGTGTCCGCTCAACCGTTCCAGCATCGGGCGGGCCTGCGGCCCGAGCCGCGCCAGCGCGTCTTGAAGCCCGTCCGCTTCCCGCGGCTTCATCTTGATGACCGCCGGCTCGATGGCCTCGATTTCGCCGCCCGAACCGGCCTCGCACAGGATGCGCAGCGCCTCCAGGCGATGCTCCGGGTCGGACAACAGGGCGGTCAGCTCCTCGGCCGACAACTCGCGCAGGTCGTCCAGCATCTGCACGTCCCCGACCAGCTCGATCGGGATGAGGTTCTGGGCCTCGTCGCGCTGGCGCTCGAGCTGCCGGATCCGCTCGCGATGGCGCTGCTCGACGGCCAGCCCGGCCCGTTCGGCGCCATCGCACAGATCGCGCCAGTTCTCCAGCTGGGCCTCGAGGTCCAGGTCGTTTGCGCGCTCGCCCGCGACCACCCGCTCGAAGTTCGCGAACAACATTTGGTGCAAAGCGGCGAGGTCGGGAGCCAGGCCCAGCTCGATCGACAGGCGCTGCATCTTCTGGCTCATGGCCAGTCCGAAGTGGATGGCGCGCCCCAGCACCTCGCGCAGAATGGCCTGGAACGTCGTCACCGGAAAGGACTTGACGAAAATCAGGTATTCGTAGTTCTTGCGGGTGGACCAGTGGGTCAGGATTTGCAGCGACAGCCGGGTCACCGAAGGCGTCGGCAGATCGGAAAACGCCTCCGGCAGCAACGCCGCCGGCCGCTCTCCCAGACGAAGGTACGCGCCCTCGTCGAGCTTGCTCACGGCGAGAAAGAAATTGCGCCGGCCCGGCTCGATCTGCGCCAGCCAGCGGCGAGCCTCGGCCAGCACGTAGGCGACGTTCTTGTGGAGCGGCGGGGCCAGCGCCATCAGGCGCTGGCGCCGGAAACCGGTGTCGAACAGGTGCAGGCGCACCTCGAAATGCCGGGCCAGGTTTTCCAAGAATCCCACGTCCACCCGGTTGTCGAGGTTGAACGGCCAGGTCAACACCTGCCGGGGCCGGCCGCCGCTCTCGGCGACGAACAGGAGCACGATGACGGGAAAGTTTTCGCCGCGGTGCAACTGAAACAGCAGATCTCCCCGCTCGCCGATGAGCTCCGGACGCGCCAGCCGCTGAAACACGTTGAGCGCGTGGCCGTCCCAGAACATGTAGTGGCTCTGGCCGCTTTCCTTCCACCGCTCCACGATGGCCGCGTCCCGCCGGGCCAGCGCCTCGGCGTCGACCACCTCCTCGAAATCGCTCTCCGAAAGTTCCGCCACGCGCGCGGGAGCGCCCGCTCCCCCGTCCGCGGGCGGCGCCGCTGCCGGCGCCGGGGCCGCGATGGCGTCGGCCGGAATGGACTCGAGGTCATAGAGAAAACGCGCCTCGCGCACGTAGGCCGGAACGGCCGCCCCGCCTTCGTCGAGCAGCCGCCGCAAGAACTCGATGCGCAGCTCGATCTCCCGCGGGCGCTGGCTCTCCGGGAGCACGCAAAAGAAGCGCCGCGCGGCCGGATCGTGGAGATACAGCGGGGCTTCGACCTCGACCGGGGCGCCGCAGGCCGGACAGGATACGCGGCGCAGTCGCTCCCGTTCGCCGGGCGAGCCCATCAGCCGGCTGTCGCGGGACAGGTCGATGGTCTCGACAACGACCGCCTCGAAGCCATGGCCGCACCGGCAGCGGGCCTTCGCGGCAGCCGGGTGCGTCTCGAGCAGCGAGGCCACGGGCCGACCTCAGGTCAGGAAACGTCCGGCAAGCAGCCGCAGCCGCTCCCGGGTGGCCTGCGGAACGGCCTCGCGCTGCGTCACGATGGCCCCCTCCAGCGACGACTGGCAGGCGCAGGTGCGCCGGGGCGGGAACCGCCGGGCCAGGCCGCGGATGGCCGTCCGGGCCGTGTCCAGGTTCTTGCGGAACACCTCGAGCACCGCCCCGGCCGAGACCGCTTCTTCCGACTGGTGCCAGCAGTCGTAATCGGTGGACAGCGCCAGCGAGGCGTAGCACATCTCCGCCTCGCGGGCGAGTTTGGCCTCGGGCAGGTTGGTCATGCCGATGACGTCGAAGCCCATCTTGCGGTAGAACATCGACTCGGCGCGCGTGGAGAAGATGGGACCCTCCATGCACACGTAGGTGCCGCCGCGGTGGACCCGCGCGCCCATCTCGCCGAGCACCCGATGCACCTCGTCGAGCAGGCACGGGCACACCGGATCGCCAAACTGGACGTGGGCCACCACACCCTCGCCGAAGAACGACGCTTCCCGGTCCTTGGTGCGATCGAAGAACTGGTCGGGCAGCACCATATCGCCCGGCCGGATGTCTTCCTTCAGGCTGCCGACCGCGGAGACCGACAGCAGCGAGCGCACGCCGAGCTGGCGGAATCCGTGGATGTTGGCGCGATAGTTGATCTCCGACGGCAGCAGCGTGTGGCGCGGGCCATGCCGGGGCAGAAACACCACCGGCGTGCCCTCCAGCACCCCCGACAAGTACGGACCCGAGGGCTCGCCGAACGGCGTCCGAACGACCTCCTCGCGCCGCTCGCTCATGCCTTCGATCTGATACAGCCCACTGCCGCCGATGATACCGAGAATCTCCTTGCCCATCGGGTCGCGCTCCTTCCAGCGGGCCGCTCGAGGCCGGCCCGGCGTTCGAACTTCCGAACTGCGGAGGGTAGCCCATCCTCCCGGCAGGGTCAACGACGGAGCGGGGATCTGTAGTAAGCACGTGATCTGTCCGCATGGATTAGCACATGAAGTGACCGCTTTTCAGCGGATAGGATACCTGGGTGGAAGTTCAAGGAGGAGGAGGGCCACCCATGACGATGTATCCGGCGTCCGCA
>Ga0209381_1000303_pt1 | contig 133147 bp, 108 predicted proteins | sample DewCreD2012metaG_FD_184111 | JGI IMG/M metagenome (GOLD analysis project Ga0209381, IMG submission 184111) | Hot spring sediment bacterial and archeal communities from British Columbia, Canada, to study Microbial Dark Matter (Phase II) - Dewar... ...
CGAACCTCGCCGTCGCCGAGCAAACGGGATATGCCTATCTGGTGTGGGGCGAAGCCTATGTCGTGAAGCTGGACAACTTCGGCACCTATGGCATCCGCATCCGCCCCTGGCACGCCTATTGGAAAGACGCGACCTGGAGCGCGCCGCTGCGCAAGATCAACGACGAGGACACCTTCTACACATCCATCGCGGCGACGCCGGATGGTGAAACCATGATGGCGTGGTTCCAACGCTGGCAGCAATCGTCCGGCGGCGGCTACGAGGCGGGTGATCCCATCGTCGCGCGCACGGCCTACGGAACCGAACCGGGCCGCTTCCCCTTGCGCCAGGCCACGCATGCGCTCTATCCCACGCCGCAGCGCGACGAGTCCATCGTCTTGGCCTACGCCCCCGGCGCGGATGCTTTTGTGCTGGCGTCCTACCACACGATGTATCCGGGATACTCCCAGGCCTACCGCTATATCTGGAAAGACGGCGTATGGTCAGAGCCGCTCAACATCGCGGGGAACACCTCCGGCCTGGGTGTTCCGTACTACATCGGCGCAGCGACGGACACACCGTTGATCCGCTACGTCTACGGCGACAGTGCGGGGCTGAAGACGCGCACGGAAACCAACGGCGTGCTCGGCCCGCCGCAGACCATCGCCGATTACCTGGCTGAGCGCGGGTACACCGGCTGGCCCGGCGCCTACTTCACCGACGCAGCCGGCGGGCTGCACATGCTCATCTTCGGCGAAAAGAACGGCGTGGCTGGGTTTTATTATGTGAAGCCGTGAACTTAACAACAACGCGGCGGGAAGCCATTGACCTCTCGCCGCGTTATACCGCTCAATCCAATTCGTCACAGCTACGCTTTGTTAGTGTGGTGGATGCCACCCCACACTGACCCAGCGCCGCCGCGCGTCTACAATGACCGGGTTATTCATATTCAGGGCGACAATCGTTGCGCGCCCTACAGCGGTCAGGCCAACCAGCAAAGTCCCAAACGCATCCCATTGAAAATGTTCAGTCCAAACCTGCTGGCGTGGATGAAACAGCGGGACTATCTCGCCAGTCAGCGGATCTAGCGCAGCTGTAGTACTGCCTTTGAATTCGTTACAGCGGCGGCAGGCAAAACAAAGGTTTTCAAACACAGTCTCGCCGCCTGAAGACTGCGGCAGAATGTGGTCAACGGTCATCGGCTGACCAGTGTTCGCTTCGGTAGTCTGGCAGTAGGCGCAATGACGGTTGTCCGCAGCCAATAAGCGGCTGTATAGCTCATCAGGCAAATGTGTCATTGTTAGAGTTGTTCTACCGGGGGAAGCTGGTGGCCGCGCCACCGTAACAAAGCGGCGGCGTGCGCCTTGAGTAACATCTGCCGGTCCATTTCAGTCCGCAATTGGGTCAGTTCATCCCGCTCGGCAGGAGAAAGCGCGTCATTTGCATTGGCGTCAAGCAAGACCTGATAGCGTTCCATCACCGTCACATCCGCATGGTAGCGAGCCAAGCGCCATAAAGCTGCATCATCCAGGCGATCCAATGCCGCCAGGTCCGCCTGAAATTCAGCCGGCGCTATTTCCCAAGCAGGCGGACTGCCCACCTGCAAAACGCGCAACAACGTCGTTTCCAAAGATTGTCGGGTTGCCTGTGCCGTTTGTTGTAACCGCACATACAAAGCTTCCGGCAATTGCATTGTCACCGTTCTAACTGCTGGTGAAGCCGCCACATTTTCCATACGAACCTCCATCCATTGGCGGAAAATGATAGGGATATTATACTCCGACCTGAACAAAAGTGAAGACACAGTCTGGCATCCGCAAGGGGTTAGGTTATCAGAACCACATTGACAAACAGAACATTTGTGCTATATTTTCGCCATAAAACCTGACGACTATCAAGCCCTACAGGGTAAACCATAGATCATCCACTAACATCAACAGCACCACGACCCCATCCGTGCCAGATGTTGAAAAGGAACACTATGATGTCAGAAAGCAATGCCAAATATGTACTTTCCTCCTTCCTTCCCCCCGTCCGCGACTGGTTCGCAGAGACCTTCGGCGCGCCGACGCCGCCGCAGGCGCAAGGCTGGCCGGCGATTCAGCGCGGCGACCACATCCTCATCCTCGCCCCTACCGGCTCCGGCAAGACGCTCGCCGCTTTCCTGTGGGGGATTGACCAGCTTTTCCGCGAGTTGAGCGAATCGGCGAATCATGAATCACGAATCATGAATCATGAATCACGTATCACGCATCGAAAATCCAAAATCCAAAATCCAAAATCTAAAATCGAAGAGGGCATCCGGCTGGTCTACATCTCCCCGCTGAAGGCGCTGAACAACGACATCCACCGCAACCTGCGCGTCCCGCTGGCGGGGATTCGCGTCAAGGCGGACGACATGGGTCTCGACCTGCCGCACATCCGCGTGGCGGTGCGCTCCGGCGATACCCCGCAGCGCGAGCGGCAGGCGATGCTCCGCGAGCCGCCGCACATCCTCATCACTACGCCGGAATCGCTCTACCTGCTGCTCACCAGCCCCAAGGCGCGTGGAATGTTCCGCACCGTCCATACCGTCATCGTGGACGAAATCCACACCCTGGCCGGGAACAAGCGCGGCGTTCACCTCTCCCTCAGCCTCGAACGCCTGCAGCACCTGGCCGAACAACCCTTCCAACGCATCGGCCTCTCCGCGACCATCGAGCCGCTGGACGAAGCCGCGCGCTTTCTCGGCGGTTACGAATGGCGGGAAGAAGATAGCCTTCAGCCGTCAGCAGTCAGCGGTCAGCTTCCAGCATCCAGTATCGAGTATCCAGAATCGGAAATCCAAAATCTAAAATCCAAAATCCTCTCTCCTCGCCCCGTCACCATCATCAACGCCGCGTACCAGAAAGCTCTCGATTTGAAGGTTGTGACGGTCGTGAAGGACTTCCGCAATCTGCCAGGGGAGTCGGTGTGGCCCTCGATCATCCCGCGCGTGCTCGACTTGATTCGCAGCCACAAAACGACCCTCATCTTCACCAACAACCGCCGGCTGGCGGAGCGCGCGGGCGATTATCTCAACGAACAGTGGGCCGCCGAATCTGTCGGCGAGGCCACCGGCCTCATCAAGGACGGTGCGGCCACCGGCATCGGGCTAATGGCGACCGGCGACGGGACGCGCGCCGGGCCTGTCCGCGTCCACCACGGCAGCGTCTCGAAGGAAACGCGCCTGGAAATCGAACGGCAGCTCAAAGCCGGGGAACTGCCCGCGCTGGTGGGCACCTCGTCGCTGGAACTCGGTATCGACATTGGCACGGTAGACCTCGTTGTGCAACTGCAAAGCCCGAAGTCGGTGGCGCAAGGCTTGCAGCGCGTGGGCCGTTCCGGGCACCTCGTCGGGCAGACGAGCGTGGGCCGCATCTTCCCCACCCACCGCGAGGACGTGATCGAGGCGGCAGCCATCGCCGGCGGGATGCTGCGCGGCGCGGTCGAACCGACGCACACGCCGCGCCACCCGCTGGACGTGCTCGCGCAGCACATCGTCGCCATGGTCGCGGTGGAGCCGTGGGACGCGGACGCGCTCTTCTGCCTGGTGCGCCAGGCCTACGCCTACACCGACCTCACCGCGCGCGCCTTCCAGACCACGCTGGAGATGCTTGCCGGGCGCTATCCGAGCCAGGCGTACCGCGAACTGCGCGCTCGCCTGGACTGGGACCGCGTCAACAACAAGCTGGCCCCACTCCCCGGCTCGCGGATGCTGGCGCTAAGCAACGGCGGCACGATCCCCAATACCGGCGCATTCGGCGCGTACTTGCCCGACGGCAAGACCAAACTCGGCGAATTGGACGAGGAATTCGTCTTCGAGACGCGCATCGGCGACACGATGATGCTCGGCTCGCAGGTCTGGCGCGTGCTCGACATCGACGAAAACCGCGTCATCGTGACCGAAGCGCCCGGCGCGATCCCGCGGATGCCCTTCTGGCGCGGCGACTTCCCCTGGCGGCCCTACGAACTCGGCCAGCGCGTCGGCGCCTTCCGCCGTGCCGTTGCCGAAAAGCTGGAAGCGCTGCGCCGCGACCTGGACCTGCCGGACACCACGCCGTTCAAAGACATCTTGGATGCTTACCACAGAGACACAGAGAACACAGAGAAAGATGAAGAAAAACTCCGTGAACTCCGTGTCTCTGTGGTAAACCTGCTCACCTGGCTCCAAGAGAACTACGCCCTGGACACGAACTCGGCCTGGAACACGCTCGATTACCTCGCCAGCCAGCTCGACCAGACCGGCGTGCTCGCCACCGACCGCAGCATTTTGGTGGAAGTCTTCACCGATCCCCTCGGCGACCCGCGCATGGTCGTCCACTCGCCGTTGGGCGGGCGCGTCAACGGCCCGTGGGGACTGGCGCTGGCGGGCGCGCTGCGCGAGCGCACCGGCGTCGAAATCGAGGTGGAAACCAACGACGACGGCATCCTGTTGCGCCTGCTCGAATCCGACGCCGACTTTCCGCTGGACGTGGTCACCGATATGGGGCCGGATGAAGCCCGCGAGCGCATCCTGCGCGAACTGCCGGAGTCGGCGGTGTTCGGCGCGCGCTTCCGGCAGAACGCGGCGCGCGCGCTGCTCCTGCCGGGCGTCGGGCGTGGGAAGCGCACGCCCTTCTGGCTGCAACGCCTGCGCGCCAAAGAGCTGCTGCAAGTCGTGCGCCCCTTCGACGACTTCCCCATCGTCGTCGAAACCTACCGCGACTGCCTGCAAGACGTCCTCGACCTGCCGCACCTCGAAGAAGCCCTGGACGGCATCCAACGCGGTGACATCACCGTGACGGTCATGGAATCGCGCACGCCATCGCCCGTGGCGGAAAGCCTGATGTTCAACTTCATCAGCACCCGCATGTACGAGTGGGACACGCCGAAAGCCGAGCAGCAATTGCAACTGTTGACCGTCAACCGCGACCTGCTGCAAGACCTGCTCAAAGATGTGGCGCTCAACGAACTGTTGCGCCCCGAAGCCATCGACGCCGTCCGCGGGCAACTGCAACACACCGCGCCGACCGCATTGGCACGCACCGCCGAAGAACTCGCCGTCCTCTTGCAACAAATGGGCGACCTCTCGCCGAGCGAAGTCGCGCAACGCGCGTTGGTCGATCCCTCAAGCTGGATCGCCCACCTGACCGGCGCGGGGCGCGTCATCGGCATGGACATCCCCACCGCGACGAAACCGGAATTCCGCTGGGTGTTCGCGGAATATCAGGCGGAGTACGCGGCTGCTTTCCCCCCCTCAATCCCCCCCAGCGGGGGGGAGGTTTCATCCCCCCCTGTGGGGGGGACTGAGGGGGGGACTGTTGGGGGGACTGAGGGGGGGCGTCGTCGCATCCTCGAACGCTTCCTCTCCTACGCCGGCCCGGTGACGCTGGACGCGATCCGCGCGCGATACGCCTTCCCGGTGGACTGGCTGGAAGCGGAATTGGATCGCCTGATCGCTGCGCGGGAACTCGTCCACGGGCACTTCACGCCGCAGGTCGAAGGCGCGCCGGCCCCGGAGGCCGAATTCGTGGATCGTCGCGCGTTGGAACAGATTCACCGCCGCACGCTCACGATCCTGCGCAAAGAAGTGCAGCCTGTTCCCTTTACCGTCTACGCCGACTTCCTGGCGCGATGGCAGCACCTCGCCCCCCCTCTATCCCCCCCAATGGGGGGGATGAAAGGGGGAGAGATTGCTTCCCCTCCACTGGGGAGGATGAAAGGGGAGGAGATTGCTTCCCCTCCACTGGGGAGGATGAAAGGGGAGGAGATTGCTTCCCCTCCACTAGGGAGGATGAAAGGGGGGGAGACTTCATCCCCCCCTGTGGGGGGGACCGAGGGGGGGAGCCTGGTCAAGATTCTCCAACAACTGCGCGCCCTGCCCGTCGTCGGGCGGATATGGGAGCGCGACGTGCTGCCGCTGCGCCTTCCGCAGTACAACCCGGCGGAACTGGATGCGCTCTGCCAGAGCGGCGAACTGGTGTGGATCGGGTCGGGCGGGACGGATCCGCGCTATGGACGGGTGCGGTTTTTGTTCCGGGGCGAGGGGAATGTGTTTTTGTCAACGGATTCAACGGATGAAACGGATTTTTCTAATCCGTTAAAATCCGTTCAATCCGTTGACACTTTAGCCGTCTACAAGTTCCTCAAATCCGAGGGAGCGGTATTTTTCAATGATATTGGCGAGGCGTTGGGGCTTGACGAGAAAGCGGTCGAGGCGGCGCTCATCGAGTTGGTGATGGCGGGTCTGGTGACGAACGACAGCCTGGAAGCGATGCGGCAGATCGTGCAGGAGGGCAAACCGCAGCCGCAAACGCCGCGCCAGTACAGCTCGCTCGAAGCCGACTTGGCCCAACGGCGCGCCGAATTGGGGTTAGACACACGCCCGGTTGGGTACAAACCGGCGCAGGCGCGTTACCGGTCGGCGCGGCAGCGTGTGCGCCAGCGAGTCGCGCAGACAACGCAAGCGCAAGCTGCGCCGCAACGCCGGGTAGGCCGTTGGACGCTCGTGCAGCGGTTCAGCATCATGGGCAAGCCGATCTCGGCAGGCGAACGGGCGGCCCGGCAGGCGCGGCAATTGCTGGCGCGCTACGGCATCGTCACGCACGAGTGCCTGGAGAACGAAACCGGCGCGTGGGACTGGAATCTAATCTACCAGGAGCTTCAGCGGCAGGAGATGCGCGGCGAAGTGCGGCGCGGGTACTTCGTGCAGGGGCTTTCGGGCGCACAATTCGCGCTGCCGGAGGTGGTAGAGCAACTACGTGCGCTCCGCGATGCAACCGAGGAGGCCGAACCGATCGTGCTCAACGCCTGCGATCCGGCTAACCTCTACGGCCCGGCCCGCGAGGGCAGCGACGCGCTCACCTTCACCCGCATCCCTTCGACGTGGCTGATACAGGTGCGCGGGCTGCCGGTGCTCGTCGCCGCGAACACCGGCGCGGCGCTCACCACCGCGCCCGGCGTGGATGAGGGGACGCTTCAACGCGCGCTCAAGGCATTGTTCACCCACCTCACTAACTTTGAAACGCGCGTTATCGTCGAAACCTGGAACGACCAGCCGGTGCTGGATAGCGCCGGCGCACCACTCATCGAGGCGGTGGGCGGGTACCGGTATTATCCGGGGATGGCGTGGGAACGCAGAATTTGACTTTCACACATCCTGTTGTACACTATGTACAGAATGTACAACTGACAGGAGGCATGTATGGAACGCGCATACAACACCGCCACAGCGCGGGCAAACTTCTCGCAACTGATCACCGAAGCCGGATATGCCGGACGCGAGGCGATTATTCAGCGCAATGAGCGCCCGCTTGCCGTCATCATCGGGTATGAACAATATCTGGAATGGCGACAGCAGGCTAGAGAACGCGCGGCGCGTTTTAGCATCTACGATGAAATCCGCTCGCGGAACATAAACGCCGAACCGGAAGAAGTAGAGGCCGATGTTGCCGCTGCCCTGAATGCCGTGCGTAGACTTTGACCTATGCCTGAGATCATCACCGAGCACGTGCTGCGGGTCGTTTTGGATACCAACGTTTATGTCAGCGGCGTAATCCTCTCTCGTGGAACGCCGTTCGAAATCCTGGAAGCATGGCGCAATCAAGCGTATATCCTGATTACAACCGAAGCTATCATCGCTGAAATTGAACGTGTATTGCAATATCCTCACATCCGTGATCGCTATCATATCACCGATGAGGATATCGCTCAGTTGATTGCCTCGTTGCACGTCGATGCTCTGGTGGTGCCCGATTCTAACACAGCGCATGGCATGTGCTCCGATCCGGATGACGACAAATTCCTGGCCTGCGCCTCAATTGCGCAAGCCGATTACATTGTTACCGGCGACCCGGACTTACTCATATTGAAACGGTATGGAAAGACGGTCATCCTCAAACCGCACGAATTTCTTAGCCGCCTCCAAATGGAGGACAGATGAAACCCAAAATTGATAGCACCAAGTTTGGCTCGATCACTATCGAGGGGGAGAAAATCGAGCACGACATCGTGATCCGGCTCAACGGCGATGTGGAAAAGCGCAAGAAGAAGCTCTCCAAGGCGCTGTATGGCACGTCGCACGTCATCTCACTGGATGAGGCGAAACACGTTTATCAGGACGGCGCCGAACGTCTCATCATTGGCGCAGGCCAAAGCGGCCTGGTCACACTTTCGCCAGAAGCAGAAGCGTATTTCAAGCGCAAAGCGTGCCGTGTGGAACTATTGCCAACGCCCAAGGCGCTGAAGGTCTGGAATGATGCAGAAGGCGCCATCATCGGACTGTTTCACGTGACGTGCTGAGGCGACACAAAAAAGGACGCAGATTCGCGCAGGTTTTCGCAGATCAGACACACAAAACGACAAAATCTGCGTTAATCCGCGAAAATCAGCGTCCGAGAATTTAAGGTTTGACCTAGAGAGTCAGTCAACTAACGTTTCCCTGCGCCACCCGCACGCGCAAGCCGCCGTTCGTCCACACGCGCGAGGTATCCACGGATAGGCGTGTCTGTCTGACCAAAGCCAAATCGCTGCACAGGAAGGTCACGCGCCACCCCGGACAGTGCGCCCGCAGGACGTTGCCGACTTGCGCGTAGAGGTTGCGCAAGTCCTTGTTCTCGCTCACCCGCACGCCGTAGGGCGGATTGGCGACGATCCAGCCCGGCTCCGGCGGCGGCGCGATGGCCGACACAGCCCGGCAAGTGAAAGCGATGTCGCCAGCGACGCCTGCGCGCGCGGCATTGGCTTCTGCGGCCCGGATCGCGCCGGCGTCCCGGTCGGAAGCCAGAATCGGCGGCGCTGCGGGACGTTCCGCGGCAATCGCGGCGGCCAGCGTCGCTTCCCACACGTCCGGCGCGAAGTCGGGCCACGCCATAAAGGCGAAGTTTCGCGCTTTGCCCGGCGCGATGTTCCGTGCCCACAGCACCGCCTCGATGGGGATTGTCCCGGAACCGCAGAAGGGATCGAGCAGCGGCGCGCGCCCGTCCCAGCCGGAGGTCAGTATCAGCGCCGCCGCCAACGTCTCGCGCAGCGGCGCTTTGGCCGTCGCCAGGCGGTAGCCACGCCGGTGCAACAGCGCGCCCGAACTGTCCACGCTGACGGTACAGCGATTTTTGAACAGGCGCACGACGACGAGTTGGGCAGGTTGCTCTGCTTCCTCGGCGTCGGTTGCGGCATCCAATGTCACCGTCGCACTCAGGCGATCCCCGATGGCCCCTAGCACGCGCTCAATAACGGCATCTGAGTGATAGAGCCTCGATTGGTGACAGGTTGCCCGGATAGCCACAGGCTGTCCGGGGCGCAGATAACGCTCCCAGGGCAGGCGACTCGCTTTTGTGCGCAGCCCGGCAAAGTCGGTGGCGTAGAACGTGCTGAGGCGCACCAACACCCGGCTCGCCGTCCGCAGCAGCAGGTTGGCGCGGTAGACGGTCTCCAGATCGCCGGAGAACTCGACGCCGCCGGGTACGGTTTCCACCGCCTCGTCACGCGCCAGGCGCAGCCCGGTTATTTCGCGCGCCGTGATGTCTTCCATGCCCGGCGCGCTGGCGACAAAGAGTTGATAATTCATACGCCTGTATTATACTCGCCTGCGATGGACACAAAACCCTTCGCCCGCATCGGCATGGTCGCCAGGTGGAAGCCCGTCCACCTGGGACACTTGCCCGTGCTCCACGCGCTCTGCGAACAGGCCGAACACGCCCTCATCGGGATCGGCAGTTCCAACCGCTACAATGCACGCAATCCTTTCACCCTGGATGAGACCACCGACATGCTCAACCTTGTCCTCGCCGGGTACGACAATTACACGCTCATCCCCGTCCCCGACCTGGACGATGGCCCGCGCTGGCGGTTGATGATCCGCGACCTGTTCGGGCCGCTCGATGCCTACGTCACCGCCAACCCTTACGTGGCGCATCTACTCCTCGAAGACTACACCCTCCTCAAGCCAGTTGCGTTGGTCGCAGAAGCGCATAGAATAGCCGTGAACGGTACAATGGTGCGCCGCGAAATGGCCCTCGGCGGTGATTGGCAAGCGTTAGTCCCACCGGAAATCGCACACTACATCCAGGAACGGCAACTCGACGACCGCTTCCGCCGTGAATTCGGCCTGGAAACATTGGCATTGGAAACAGTAGTCGGTAAACAGTAGACGGTAGACAGGGGTTCCCGTCTACAGTCTACTGTCTGCCGTCTACCCAAAAAGGAGGCTCTATGTACACATGGGATGATGACACCAGTTCGTGGTATGGCGATGCAAAATACAGCTACAGTTCGCGGGGCGCGGCGAAACGCAGGGAAGCCGCCGAGCGCGCCGAGGCCAGCGGACCGCGCACGTACAAACAAAAGAATCAACCCAACGAGAAGATCATCGATCCGCAAAAACACATCAGTACGAATTCAACCAACCCGCTCATCATCGCCATTGATGTAACCGGCTCGATGGCAAACTGGCCGTTCGAGATCTTCGACCGCCTGCCCCTGCTCTACAATACACTTTCGCAGTACCGAGAAGACCTGGAAGTGTGTTTCGCTGCCATCGGCGATGCCGGCTGCGACATGTGGCCGCTGCAAGTGACGACCTTCGCCAGCGGCTACGATCTGGAACAACTGCTCGGCTCACTCTACGGTGAGGGCGGCGGCGGGGACGCGCCCGAAAGTTATGGCTTATTCGCGCACTGGGTCAACACCCACGTCAGCATCCCCAAGGCAGAAGACAAGCCCTTCCTCATCGTATTTGGCGACGCGCCGATGCACCCCACCGTCCCCAAAGGCCAAATCGCCCACTACCTGGGCGAGGACGGGGCAAAGGACGTGGACGCCATCAAGGCCTGGCAGCAGGTCAGCGAAAAGTGGAACACGTGGTTCCTGCGCCGTCCTACCGGCAAGCCAGGCGACGAAGTGGATAAGCAATGGGGCCAGGCCATTACCGAGCAGAAAATCCTCCACATCGAGGACGAACAGCGGGCCGTGGACTACGCGATGGGTCTCATCGCCCGCTCCTGGGGTCACTTCGGCGATTTCCAGGACAACATGCGCGCCCGCCAGAGCGAGGACAAGGTGCAGGCCGTGAGCAAGCCCATCGAGATGAAATGCCCCAACTGCGGCGCGCCCATTCCGGTAGACGCAGCAGGGATGTTTAAGTGTAGCTATTGCAATACGACGTTGAAGTTGTGAGAGAAATGGGGAATGAGTAAGGAGAAATGAGTAAAGAGTGATGAGTAATGAGTAATGAGTAATGAGTAATGAGTAATGAGTAATGAGTAATGAGTAATGAGTAATGAAGAAACGAGTGTTTAGCCACCTATGACAAAACTCTTTACTCTTTACTCTTTACTCTTTACTCTTTACTCTTTACTCTTTACGCTTTACCAGGACTGAAAACTAATGAAAGTTCACGCGATTGTGACGGCACCGCCCTACGCGCCGTTTCTTGAGGAAGTGGCGCAGCATCCGATGGTGGGCGGGCTGCGGCTGAATACGGTGATGCCGCTCAAGGAGGGGCCGCGCGAGGCGCTGGAACGGCTGAGCGCGCTCGGTCAACCCTTGTGGGTGGACCTCAAGGGGCGGCAACTGCGGGTGGTCGGCGCGGCGATTCCGCCGTACACGGAAGTCCACCTGAGCCACCCGATTCATGTAAAGACGCCGGTGGACGCCTTCTTCTCCGACGGGACGGAGTGTGTGCGTGTCGCCGCCGTCGATGGCAATCGCCTGATCCTCGAAGATGGACCGCGCCGCCTCATCGGGCCGGGTGAAGGGGTGAACATCGTCCACCCCACCCTGCGCGTCGAGGGCACGCTCACGGAGACGGATCGCGCCTATCTGGCAGCGATGCGCGAGATGGGTCTTACGCGCGTGATGCTCTCCTACGTCGAATCGCCCGCCGACGTGGAGGAAGTGCGCGCGTTGCTGCCCGGCGCGGAGGTCATCCTGAAAATCGAATCAGAACGCGGGCTGAACTTTGCCCGCCGCTACAAAGCAACGTATGGTCGTCTTATGGCGGCGCGCGGCGACCTCTACATCGAAGTTTTGCGCCCGCATCGTATCGTGAGCGCGCTGCGCGACATTATCGCCGCCGACCCGGACGCCATCGTCGCCAGCCGTATCTTCGATTCACTCGCCTACCAGGCCATTCCCGAAAGCGCCGACATCGGCGACGTGGGCTTCCTGATCGGATTGGGTTACCGCACGTTTATGTTCGGGGATAAGGTGTGCTTCCGGCGCGATAGCATCATCGAGGCGTTGAATTTGTTGGAGGCGGTGGGGGGGGAGTTTTAGCATAGCATGAGGCATTGATGTTTATGAATAATGGCAAAACGACTACAGTATCCCGTTACATTCAGTTGATGTGCGTTGGTTTCCTGTCTTTTGCGCTTATGTCCTGCTTTCCGAGCAGTCTAGGTTCACTACCTACGCCTCTTCCTACCGTCACACCACATCCGATGGCAATCACGCCGAACAATGTATCACAGGTTGAGGAAATAGCGCGTTACGGAGATGGCAGACTAACAGACATCACCTGGTCATCAGACAGTCAAACACTAATGTTTTTTACCGCCATTGGAATCTACGAGTATGATGCACGTAACTTGAGCTTTTTGGATTTCCGTCCGATGGCACTTGGAACCGGCACACTAGCCATCCACTCAGGCAGGAATTTGGCTGCGACAATTGTCACTACTGAAGCAGTTCGCATCGATACGCTTGAAAAGCAGGATACCATTCGCCTGTGGGATATCAACAAAGGCCAACCGGTGCGAGAGTTCCACGGGGTCTGGGCATTCGATCTCGCTTTCAGTCCCAATGGCACATACCTGGCTGCTGCCGGATGGAAAACACAGGGGAAAGGTGGTCTGGTACAGATTTGGGATGTAAACGATGGACACTTAGTGACAATGTTGGAGGGAGACCGGCGGTGGAGTGTAGACAAGATCACGTTCAGTCCAGACAGTCGCATCCTGGCTGCTGCAGGACGTAATGAAACCCAGAGCGCAACGCTCGTCAGACTCTGGGATATTGAAACAGGTAGTCTAGTCTTCAGTGTGGAAGGGAAAGGTGAAAGTCTCACATTCAGTCCAGATGAAAAAGTCCTGCAACTAGGAAACGGTCGATGGGATATCGCCTCAGGTAAATCGTTAGAATCGTTGGGTGATAGATACCCCTGGGACTTTGCAATTAGTCCGGCTGGACACTGGGAAGCAGACGTTGGCCCAGGCTCCAACGGATCCCCATTTACTACGACGGTCCAGTTGTGGAATATGGAGAACAGCCAACTCCACTGGACGTCCACAATATCAAATTCAGGATCAAAGAAACTTGCTTTCAGTCCAGACAGTCAAATGCTTGTTATTTTCAGTGATTATGGGGAAATCAAAGTGTGGGATGTGCCAAGTGGGCAAGAACTGGGTAGTCTGCAATGGCTCGACTCTAGTATTGAAAGTCTTGCAATTAGCCCTACTGGTATCATTGCTGCCTGGAGTGATATCAATCGCAGGTTGCAGATTTGGGATTTGGCACAAGAGCAACAGTTGCGTGTGCTGGAGAACGACATAGACGTCGTTGCCTATAGCCCTGGAGGACAACTTGGCGGATGCAATTGGAAAACCTGTTTCTTATGGGATGAGACTGGCAACAAGCAACTGCGCGAACTGCCTGGACAGGAATATCCCGACGGAGGGCTAGCCTTCAGTCCCGACGGGCGGATACTTGTCGGAACCAACAATGGTGTTGATGTTACTGTCTGGGATCTTTCCACAGGGAAACAAATGCCTCCACTCAAAGGGCATACGAGTTCGGTTATAAGCGTAGATTTTAGTCAAGATGGACACTTCTTTGCAACCGCAAGTAATGACGCTACAGTGAGGATTTGGGATAGTCATACATTCGAACTCAGCCGCACACTCACCACCATAGACCGGATTGACTTCTCTGCATTCGGTGTTGCCGTTAGTCCTGATAATCAAACGGTGGCAGGCAGTACATCGGATGGTATGGTTTGGCTATGGAATGTCAACGACGGGCAACTTCTACACAAGTTTACAACAGATCATCCTCTCCGTGTTAGAAGTGTAGCCTTTAGTCCCGATGGACGACTTCTCGCTTCGGCTGGAGATGACGGTCTCATCTACCTCTGGGATCCCTTAAGTGGTCAAACCTTGCAAATACTGAGAAATCATACATCTGGGGTGACAACACTGGCCTTTACCCCTGATGGAAGATGGCTCGTGTCGGGTAGCTGGGATGGCACAGTCCGAGTTTGGGGAATAAAGCAATAGGCAAAAGGTGAAAAATGTCTTCACAACGGAGTTTTGATGCCTATGAGCATGCCTGACGTGCCCGACAACAAAGCCAATATAATACCCCTCACCGCCGACCTTGTGCGCGAACTCTGGTCGCAGACCTACAACCGCGAGGGCAAGCCCGACTGGTCGCACATCTTCCCCTACTACCACGAGGGCATCGTCTTCCAGGACAGCATCCAGCGCATCGAAGGCATCGAGGCGTTCAAGGCGTTGTGCAACCGGCTCACCCGGCGCTGCGAGCAGATCGACATGGACATTCTCTCGGTCGTCATGGAGGGCCGTGACATTTTCCTGCAATGGAAGATGCAGATGCAGTTCAGAAGGTGGCCCAGTTCGCCTGTCTACGGCTGTACCAAGCTCACCCTCGGCGACGACGGCAGGATCATCGAACAGCGCGACTACTACGACCTCTGGGGTGACATCATCAACGGCATCCCCGGATTCCGCCGGCTCTACCGGTGGTTTATGCACAAGTATTTCGGATAAGCATCACAGAAACACAGAGAGCACGGAGATTTTTTAATTTCGCTCTGTGTTCTCCGTGTCTCTGTGGTTAGTTTCTCCAGGAGTAGCAATGAAGTTGCCGGAGGAGTTGCAGTTCATCGCCAATGCGCGGCTGCCACAGAAGACGACAGACGCGCGTATGGATGGTCGCGTCTGCATCGTCACCGGCGCGACGTCGGGCGTGGGACTCGCGGCGGCGCAGCGATTGGCGCGTGGTGGGGCGCACCTCGTGCTCGTCTGCCGCAACGGCGAGAAGGCGGCTGCGGTGCAGGCAGAACTGGCGCGTAAGTACGGCGCACAGACGGATGTGGTGCTGGCCGACTTTTCGCGGCTCGCGGATGTGCGCGCTGCCGCCGCGACGCTCCTGGAACGCTGTCCCCGCATCGACGTGCTCATCAACAACGCCGGCGTCCACATGACGCACCGCACGTTGACCGTCGATGGGCACGAAACCGCGTTTGCCGTCAACCATCTGGCCTCGTTTCTCCTCACCCGCCTGCTGCTCGACCGGCTCCAGGCCAGCGCCCCCGCCCGCATCATCCAGGTGAACTCCCAGGGACATCGCTTCGGCGGGCTGGACCTGGACGACCTCACCTGGGAACGACGCCATTACATAGGATTGCGCGGCTACGGCGCGGCGAAGACGGCGCAGTTGCTCACAGTTTGGGAACTGGCAGACCGCCTGGCGGGGAGCGGCGTCACGATCAACGCGATGCATCCCGGCGCGGTGAAGAGCAATATCGGGATGAACAACGGCCTGCTCTACCGGTTGTACAACCGCATCGTGATCCACCCGTTCTTGAAAGACCCTGCGATTGCCGGCGACGCGCTCTACTATCTGGCAGCCGCGCCGGAAATGGCCGAGGTGAGCGGGAAGTTCTTCAATTTGACGATCGAGGAAAAGCCAGCGGCGCACGCGCTGGACCGCGATCTCGGCAAGCGGGTGTGGGCGATTAGCAATCAGCTTTCAGCGATCAGCGATCAACAGTCAGCTATCAGCAGTCAGCCAAAGCTGATAGCTGACAGCTGACAGCTTACCATCGAGGTGATTATGGATTATGACGTGATTATTGTGGGGGGCGGGATCGCCGGGTTGACGGCAACGGCTTATCTGGTAAAGGCCGGGTACAAAACGCTGCTCTGTGAGAAGGAGCTCCGCTGCGGCGGCCTGGTCAATAGCTTCGAGCGCAACGGCTTCGTCTTCGATGGCGGTATCCGGGCCATCGAGAACTCCGGCATCGTTTTTCCGATGCTCAGACAGCTTGGGCTGGACATCGACTTCGTCAAAAGTCCGGTCTCGGTCGGGATCGAGGATCGCGTGATCCGGCTCGCGTCCGTCGAGGATATCGAGGCATACCAGGCGCTGCTCGCCGACATGTTCCCGGAGAACAAAGACGAAATCGCCGCGATCATCGAGCGTATCCGGGTGATTATGGGCTACCTGGACGTGCTCTACGGGATCGACAACCCGCTGTTCCTGGATATGAAGAAAGACCGCGACTATCTGCTCAAGGTCATCCTGCCCTGGATGCCAAAGTACGCGCTCACCATCCGCAAAATCTCTGCGTTGAGCGAGCCGGTCGTCGATTACCTGCGCCGCTACACGCAGAACCAGAGTCTGCTGGATATGATCACACAACACTTCTTCCAGGCCACACCCGCGTTTTTCGCCCTCAGCTACTTCAAGCTGTACCTGGACTACAACTATCCGCGCGGCGGCACCGGGACACTGCCCGATAAACTGGTGCGCTTCATCGAGGCTCACGGTGGCGCGATCAGCACGGACACAGCCATTGTCGCCGTAGACCCGGAGAAACGGCGCGTGAGCGACGCGTGGGGTCAAACGCACGGCTACCGGGGACTCATCTGGGCCGCCGATGCAAAGACACTCTACCGGATCATCGACCCGCAAACAATCGGAGACGCCGCCGTGCAGCGCGCCGTCGTGGAACGCCAGGCCGCCGTCGCCGATAAATCCGGCGGGGATTCGGTCCTCACGGTCTATCTGGCATTGGACCTGGATAAAAGTTACTTCGAGCGCCGGGCCAGCGCGCACTTCTTCTACACGCCGCAGCGCGATGGGCAATCCAAAGCCGGGCCGTGGCCGGTCGGCGAGAGCCGCGAGACCATTGAACGCTGGTTGGAACAATTCTTCGCCCTCACGACCTACGAAATCTCGTGCCCGGTGATGCGCGACGAGACCCTGGCCCCCCCTGGAAAAACGGGCCTCATCGTCAGCATGCTGTTCGATTACAAACTCACGAGGCATATTCAGGAGATGGGATGGTACGAGGATTTCAAAGCCCTCAGTGAAGCGCACATCCTCGACACGCTGGACGCCTCGATATTTCCGGGGATCAAGGCCGCCGTCCTGGAGCAATTCTCCGCCACGCCACTGTCACTCGCCAGGATCACCGGCAACGCGGATGGCGCGATCACCGGCTGGGCTTTCACCAACGCCAGTATCCCGGCGGAACACCGGCTGCCCAAGATCGCCGGGGCCATCCGCACACCCATCCCCGGCATCTTCCAGGCGGGACAATGGACATTCAGCCCGTCCGGACTGCCCACGTCGATCCTCACGGGCAAACTCGCAGCGGATGCGGTAAGCAAGAGGTTGAAAAGGGAAAGGGTAGATCATTTTCAAAATAACAGGAGGTTCAACGGATGCGCATAAAGCTATTGTTGCTACGAAGATCGAAGAATGACGCTCGCGAATTTACCAGATTCCAGGCAGAACAGCATAACCGGGCAAAGGTTTGCCAAACGCGGAAGCCTTCGCGGCGCTCGAGGCGCTGGCCGATGCGATTCAGGCAAAGCATGCGGCGCTGTAGCGAGTGTCATCCCAACATTTGCATCCACTGAAACCTGAGTACAATTAAGATTGTAGCCTGAACGAGAAGTAAGGAGTGAGGGGTAAGGGGAGCACATTCCTACTCCATACTCTATACTCCGTACTCCATATCCACTGAAAAGGAGCGTACCATGCAAATCATCGGCGAAAAAATCAACGGGACCCGCAAACGGGTCGGGCAGGCCATCCTTGACAGAGACGTGAACTATATCCAAAACCTCGCCCGCCGCCAAGCCGAGGCCGGGTCGACCTGGCTCGACGTGAACGCCGGCACCCAACCCAGCCGGGAACCGGACGATCTGGTATGGTTGATCGATACGGTGCAGGCCGTGACCGAGACGCCGCTATCACTCGACAGCGCCAATCCTGCGGCGCTGGCCGCGGCGATCAAAGCCGTCAACAAAACGCCCTTGATCAACTCGATCAGCGGTGAGTCGAAACGGCTAACCGAGGTGCTGCCCCTGGTAGCCGAGCACGGCTGCCCGGTCATCGCCCTGGCGATGGACGACCGGGGCATCCCCGAAGACAGCGCCACGCGCGTCGAGGTGATCCACAAAGTCCTGGCTGCCACCCGCGCTGCCGGCATTCCCGACACGCGCGTGTACGTGGACGCCCTGGCCATGACCATCAGCACCAATACACAGAGCGCACTGATCTTTTGCGATACCATCCGCACGATCCACGCAGCCTACCCGGAGGTGCATTTCACGGTCGGGTTGAGCAACATTTCATTTGGATTGCCGGCCCGTTCGTACATCAATCGCGCCTTCCTGACGCTGGCGTTGGCCGCGGGGCTGGACTGCGCGATTCTCGATCCCCTGGATCAGGAATTGCGGGCTGCGCTGCTGGCCGCCGAGCTGGTGCTGGGACGCGACAACTATTGTTTGAAGTACGTCCGGGCCTACCGGGCCGGCGTGTTCAATAAACCCGAATCGTAAACGCAGACACGGGTCTGCTCTAATTCATTCACCAAGAGGAGGTTAGTTATGTCGCAACAATTGATCGATGCCATCGCTGATATGCGGGAAGGAGATGCCCTGGCGCTGGTCAAAGAGATGGCAGACAGCGGCGTCAAGCCGTTTGTCATTCTGAACGACGTCAAGGCGGCTATGGACGTGATCGGCCAGCGGTACGAGGAGGGCACGTACTTTCTACCTGAACTGATGTTGGCCGGTGAAATGATGAACCAGATTATGGCAATAGTCAAACCTGCGCTAGCCGAGTCGGCAGAAGAAGAACACCTTGGCAAAGTGCTCATCGGCACGGTCAAAGGGGACATCCACGACATCGGCAAGGACATCGTTACCTTCATGCTCAAGGTCAGCGGGTTCGACGTCCTTGACCTGGGCGTCGACGTCCCTGAGCAAAAGTTCGTCGATGCCATCAAGACATTCCAGCCGCAGGTGGTGGGTCTGAGCGGATTCCTGACCCTGGCCTTCGACCAGATGAAGACCACCGTCGAGGCCATCGAAAAAGCCGGGCTACGTGATCAGGTAAAAATTATGATCGGCGGCGGGCAAATGGACGAAGCCGTCAAGGAGTTTGTCGGTGCAGACGCTTACGGCAAGGATGCGATGGCCGCCGTCAAATTAGCGAAAGGTTGGGTAGGAGGGTAACCATGGACAAGCTAGAAGCCGCTTTCGAAAGATTGCTTTCGCCGAAAGGCCCTGATGGGAACGACGTGCAGTTCCAGAGCGCGGAGGCCAAGGCTAACTACCAGGCCAGCATCACCCGGCTCAGGGACGCCATTCAACTGCGCGAGCCCGACCGGGTCCCGGTCACGGTGTTGCCGAGCATGTTCCCATACCTCAATGCCGGGATGACTGTCGAAGAAGCGATGTATGATTACGACAAATGCACCGCGGCCTTCAAACAATTCATCCTGGAACTCAAGCCCGATATGCATATCGGCGCTTCGGCGCCTGGACCGGGCAAATTCTACGAAATTCTCGACTACAAGCTCTACTCCTGGCCGGGCCACGGTGTCGCGCCGGAACATTGCTACCAGTGCAACGAGGCCGAATATATGACGGCGGACGAGTACGATCTTTTCATGATGGATCCGTCGTTCTATTTCAGGAATTTCTACTTACCGCGCGTGTTCGGCGCGTTGAGCGGATTCTCGATGCTCGCGCCCTACACCAGCATCCTCGAAATGTACGGTGTGGCTTTCAACTTTGTCCCGTTCGCGCTGCCGCCTGTGCAGGCCACCTTCCAGAAGCTCTTCGAGGCCGGAGCCGAAGCCCTCAAATGGGCGATGGCGACCGGCGCTTCAGACGGGGAATTGACTACGCTGGGGTTCCCGACAATCCTCGGCGGCTTCACCAAAGCGCCGTTCGACGTCCTCGGCGATACCCTGCGCGGCACCAAGGGCATCATGCTCGATATTTACCGCCAGCCCGACAAACTGCTCGCGGCGATGGACAGGTTGGTGCCCATTATGATTGCGATGGGTGTGGGTGCGGCCCAGCAAACCGGGAAGCCCCTCATCTTCATCCCGCTGCACAAAGGCGCGGACGGTTTCCTCTCTGACGCGCAATTCAAGAAGTTCTACTGGCCCACTTTGAAGCAAGTCATACTCGGCCTGATCGAGAATGGCTGTATCCCCTTCCCCGCGCTCGAAGGGCATTGGGGTTCGCGTCTCGAAGTCATCCAGGACATCCCGAAAGGCAAAACGGCCTGGATGGTCGACCAGACCGATATGGCGGAGGTCAAGAAGACACTTGGTCAGAATGCCTGCCTCATTGGCAATGTACCTTCCTCCCTGCTTAAACTGGGCACGGTGCAGGAGGTGAAAGACTACGTCAAAAAGATCATCGACATCGCCGCTCCCGGTGGAGGCTTCATCCTGAGCAACGGCGCGTTCTTCGACGAGGCCAACTGGGACAACGTCAAAGCGATGGTCGCGGCCGGCAGGGAATACGGCGTTTACAAATAGTCGTCTTCCATACAACAAGGAGGATGCAGGTTCCGCTCAATCACTTGAACTTGCATCCTCCAATCCATACTGAAAGTGTTGCAGCTTGCCATTTCACTCTCCACGTGATACAATCCTACCGGTGAGAGGAGTGCAAAATGACAACGCGACAGATTGTGGTAAATGTTCCAGAAAAGATACTCTTGGCCGAAAAGACCGATGAGGTTACCTTTGCCCAAGAGCTGCGGGTCTTAGCGGCGGTCAAGCTATATGAACTTGGGCGTCTTTCCTCCGGTCGCGCTGCCGAATTAGCCGGTATGCCTCGCGTAGAATTTCTACTAACACTCGGTCGCTATAAAGTTTTCCCCTTCGAAGCCGAATTGCGTGAATTGGAACACACCCATGCCTGACGCAATTTGCAATACATCCCCCTTGCTCTATCTGTACCGCATCGAGGTAGCCAATTGGCTACCTCAGTTGTTTGGTGAGATATGGACACCGCGTGCGGTCATACGCGAGTTACAAGAAGGGCAACATAGAGGCTATGACGTTCCCAATCCAAGCAAATATAAGTGGCTCAGAGTCGTTGATCCTCACGCCGTGCCATCAGAGTGGTTGACGCTGGACTTAGGCCGGGGAGAGTTAGCCACAATGGCACTGGCGTTAGAAAATCCAGAAAGAGTTGTATTGTTGGACGATGGATTGGCACGCCGTATTGCAGAGGCGGCCGGACTGACAGTCTGGGGCACCTTACGCATACTGCTTGAAGCAAAATCCCGTGGTTGGATCGAGAGTGTAGGGCCGCTACTTGATCGTTTGGCAGTTACAGGAATGTGGATTTCACACGATGTACGACAACGGGTATTAGCTTTGGCAGACGAAAAGGAAAGCTAGATAACGGTCTGATGAAAATCGCTCTAGCCCAGATCAACCCCACGATTGCCGACCTGCCAGGCAACGTCGAACGTTGCCTGGACGCCATCGAAACGGCGCGACGCCAGGGCGCCGACCTCGTTGTGCTGCCCGAATTGGCGATTCCCGGCTACCCGCCCCGCGACATCCTCTGCGACGCCAGCTTCACCGAAGCCGTCTTCGAGGCCACGCGCGACCTGGCTCGCCGTGCAGCAGGCGGCCCGCCCGCCATCGTCGGCACGGTCACAGCCAGCGGACGTCACCCGCCGCACCATCCGGGCCTGTACAACGCGGCAGTCCTCCTGCGCGGCGGCGACGTGCAACTCGTCGCCGCCAAACGGCTGCTGCCCACCTACGATGTCTACTTCGAGGCACGCTGGTTCCTGCCGGGGCCGCCTTCCTCGCCTGTGACCATCGCCGGGACTCGGATCGGTGCGCTAATCTGCGAAGACCTCTGGGATGACGGTTACGACGTTCACCCGCCCGCCGACTTGCTGGCCACAGGGGCTGAACTCCTTATCGGCATTTCGGCCTCACCCTTCCGACGGGGGACGTTCGCGCAGCGGCTCGCCGTGATGCGCCGCCCGCGCTGCCCGCTGGTCTACGTGAACCTGGTCGGCGCCAACGACGAGCTGATCTTCGACGGCCGCAGCTTTGCCCTCGACGTTGACGGCAACCTCCTCGCACAACTCCCCGCGTTCGAGGAGGCTGTCCAGGTCGTGGATATAGAAGCAAGAGGCAAGGGGCAAGAAGCAAGAGAAGAGCATCCTGCATCCTGCATCTTGCATCCTGCATCTTGCATCCTGCCTCCTGAAGAAGAGCTTTTCCACGCATTGGTTCTCGGCATCCGTGACTTCGCCCGCAAGAACGGCATCCCGCGCGCCTTCCTGGGGCTTTCGGGCGGGGTGGACTCTGCCGTCGTCGCCGTGCTCGCCGCCAAGGCGCTGGGGCCGGAGAACGTCACCGCCGTCGCCATCCCCTCGCGTTACAGCGACCCACGCTCCACGTCCAGCGCGCACGAACTGGCGGAGGCGCTTGGCATCGGCTTCGAGGTAGTAGACCTGGAGCCGCTCCACGCCGCCGCAGAAAGCGCGCTCGGTGCGTTGCTGGGATACGGCACGGCGGCTGAAAACGTCCAGGCGCGACTGCGGGCGTTGATCTTGATGGCGTTTGTCAACCGCGATGGGGGAATGTTGCTCAATACAAGCAACAAAACCGAACTGACGGTAGGCTACAGCACGCTCTACGGCGATATGGCCGGCACGCTTTGCCCCATCGCCGACCTCACCAAACCGGAAGTCTACGCGCTGGCGGAGTGGATTCAGGAAACACGGGGCAATATCATCCCGCGCTTTATCATCGAGCGGCCCCCGTCCGCCGAACTCAAGCCGGATCAGGTGGACCCCTTCGATTATCCGAAAATCTCGCCCATTCTGGAACAGCTCATCCAGGAGAACCGCAGCAACGCCGCCATCCGCCGCGCCGAGCACAAACGCTGGCACATGGGCGTCATCCTCAAGGTGAGCGAAAAGGCGTTCGGCACCGGGCGGATGATTCCCATCACACGCAAGTAGTCGTGCAGCCGAAGCTATCATCAGAAACTGTCAACGGATTAAACGGATTTCACGGATTTTCTGACGACTACGGAGCAGCCAGAGACGATCCAATAGAAATAGGTCAACGGATTGAACGGATTCTAACGGATTTTTTGACTCTGTGGGCCGTGTCGCCGCCGTGACTTCCACTACGCCCAAGTCAACGGATTGAACGGATTCTAACGGATTTTTTGACTCTGTGGGCCGTGTCGCCGCCGTGACTTCCACTACGCCCAAGTCAACGGATTGAACGGATTCTAACGGATTTTTTGACTTTCAACTAAGAGAATCGCCCCACCCTGTCACACTTCGCAGCACAATGGCATATAGCCATGAGATTCAATCGCAAGCGTCATGATGTGTGGTACACTATCCAACAAGAACAAAAACGACTACAAGACTAACGACTATCAGACTATCTTGAAAATTAGATTTTGGATTTTGGAGCGGTGATGAGTAAGGTTGATGCTTACCGCGAGACGCTGCGCGGGCTGGATGACTGGGAACCGTTTTTGCTGGCGGAATCCGGGCTGCCGGGGCCGCGCGGGAATCTGGAGCTGGCGCAGGCCGTCGCCGATGAGGGGAACGAAGTGCTGTTCGCGCGCTGGCGCACCTACGACGCCCAGCAGGCGCCGGTCAACTCGCCTTACGAGTTCCTCGCCTTCTGCGGGACGCTCGGCCTGGGCCGGCTGCTGGCAGAAGGCCGCCGGGACGTGCTCCCGACGCTGCGTGCGTGCGCGTCCGATCCACGCTGGCGCACCCGCGAGGCTGTGGCGATGGCGCTCCAGCGTTGGGGTCGCGCCGATATGGACGCGCTGCTCGCGGAGATGGCGCAGTGGGCCACGGGTAATCCGTATGAGCAGCGCGCGGTCGTCGCCGGTCTCTGCGAACCGGCCCTGTTGCGCAACGCCGATCACGCCGCGCGTGTCCTGCATCTCCTCGACGGCGTGACCGCATCCGTGGCCCAGGCCCCCGACCGGCGCAGCGATGCCTTCATCGCCCTGCGCAAGGGCCTGGGCTACGGCTGGAGCGTCGCCGTCTGCGCACTGCCGGATGCGGGCAAACCGCTGATGGAAAAATGGCTCGCCAGCGAAGATAAAGATGTCCGCTGGATCATGAACGAGAATCTGAAGAAGGCCCGCCTGGCTCGCATGGATGCAGAGTGGGTAGACAGGAAACGGCAAACGGTGGGCAGTAGACAGTAAACGGTAGACGGTAGACGGGGGTTCTTGCCCCCGTCTACGCTATCCTGGTTATCAAAAAAAAGCAGCGCCCTCGCTACGCCAAACGCGGAAGGCGTGCGGGATGCGGGTGACGTGGTCGGGGTCTATGTTTGACGGCAGCGCGTCGGCGGCGCAACCGCGTGGCCGTTGAGCAGGCGGCAGGAAAACAAAGCGGTACAGATTAACGACGGGGCTGATACAGCCCTGCTACATCCGTGCCCAACATTCCCGCCTCATAAGAACGCGCGTCCACCGGCGTGAGAACCGCCGCTGTCTCCGGCGGTAGCACAGAGAACCGGCGCAGCGTTTTGAGGCGCACCTCGATTGCATCGGCGGCGGCATCGTTCGACAGCCATGCCTGCGAATCGTAACGCTGCAGGTTCAACGGTACGGTATAGGCGCGCAGTGTTTTCTCGCCGTGGACGTTGAAGAACGCCTCGAAGTACGACATCACCAGCTCGCGCAGCGTGCGGTAAACCGGATCGCGAAAGCGCAAGCCGACAAAATTCGACTTGGCGACGGCGCCATACAAGCCGTTGTACTTGTAGATCGCCAGCACGTGATCATCGTCCGCGCCCTCTTCCGGCAGCAGATCGATGATGACCGGCGGATGTCCAAGCTGGCGCAGCGCCGCCGCGGCAAACAGGCCGCCATCCAGACAATGCGCGCGCCGTTCGCGCAAGACGCGCAGCGGGCTGCGATTCGTGTCCTCCGGCGCGTAAGGGATATTGTCCAAAAACGCCTGGATTTTTGCCGGGCTGGTCAATCCGGCCCATAGTGTGCTTTGCTCTTCATTCAAGTGCGCTTCAAACGTGAAAGGTCGTGGTTCCATCGTTTATCATTTCCCCCGGGTAACTTTCAGCCTGAACGCGAATTTAGACAGGATTAACAGGATTTTCAGGATTTGGTAGCAAAACAGGCTGAAAATCTCGTTAATCCTGTGAATCCTGTCAAACTGGCTGGCCTGAACGGTTACTTCGCATTAACAGTTGTTACAGGGGAGTACCAGTTCGATCACAATGCCCGGTCCATCTTCTCGGTTGAAGCTGCGGCAAGAGCCCCCCACGCTCCACACGTGCGTCGCCACCATGGAGAGGCCCAAGCCCATGCCGGAAACCTGGCCTGTAGCAAATTTATCGCCTTGATAGTACGGCATCCACATGTGGACCAATTGCTCCGGCGAGAGGGTCAGACCATCGTCCCACACCTGAATCTGCACCTCCTGCACACCCACTTTGGCAACATCGACCGTGATCGTCGGCATATTGCGGGGGTGGAATTTCTTGGCGTTTTCCAGAATCTCCCACAGAATTGCTTCAAGGCTCCAGCCGGAGAGCGTCAGGCGGGTGTCTGGCACGGCTTCCAAACCAGAGATGGTGATCTCAGGCAACAACAACTCGTCCCCAATACGGTTGACAAGCGAGGGAAGCTCGGCGAGGGGGAACGCCAGATCCGATGACGCGACGCGCGGTGTTCCCAGGTAGCGAACGATTTGCTCAACTTCGTTATAGAGATGTTCCGCCCCTTCAGCAGCATTCCGGATAAACATCTGGATGTCTTCTTGCGACAAGGTCGCTACCTGGTCAACCAGAAAGGTCAAACCGGTGTAGATTGGCACAAGAGGCGTGCGCAATTTGTGGGCAACGACAGCATGAAAACGGCTTAGCTCTTCCTGCAACGAGGTCTTTTCAGTGATATCGGTGAGGCAAATGATCCGTCCTGCTTCGGCATCCAGGCCGGCAGGAATATCCAGCATTTCCACTTGCAACCAGAAGGCTTTGGCGACCTGGGTTTCGGGCCGCACCAGGTAAAGCGGAACCGGCGCTTTGTTGACGAACATCTTCTTCGGCCAAAGCGCCCAGGCCGCCTGCGGTTCGCGGCGATACTGCTGCGTGACCAGGTCCGTAAACACAGGGGGGGCGGTCCTGTCGATCTCGTGGCCCAGGCCCAGATACAACTGCGCTTTCAGATTGGCGTACAGGATCTGTTCTTCGTCATCGACGATGACGTATCCATCGTTCACCCGGCCCAGGAGATAACGGAACATCGCTTCTGAGGCGCGCAGGGTCGCCGTGCTCTCGGTCGTCCGGCGGTTGAGGAGTTCATGCGCAGCACGCAATGCAGCTTCAACCTCCTGGCGGGCAGCGATCTCTTGCTGAAGCCGCTGCGCATACGCCACTTCTTGCTGTCGCGCACGCCGGAGCGCAAGGTGCGTCTCAATGCGGGTGATGACCTCTGCGGAGCGATACGGTTTAGCCAGATAATCCGCGCCACCAGCGGCAAAAACCGCGCTACGTTCCATATCGGCATCAACAACGCCGCTGAAGAGCACCGGCATCGTCCATGCCTCCAGGGCTTGCAAGCGCGTATACGCGCCAATCGCCCCTACATCCAGAATCACGACGGCTGGCGCACACGCAGCCACGCTTTCCGGGCTGACTTCGTCTTGGGAGAGAGCATGAACCTCGTATCCACGCAGGGTAAGTATTTCGGCCAAAATTTGGCGATCAGCAGCATTATCATCAACAACCAAAACGACGCCCGGCTTGGTATTTTCCATACGGCCACACCTCCACCCTCACGCTATATATCTCTAGTATACTCGCAAATCGAGCCGTTCACAAGAGGCTGCCATTGGTGACTCAGGGCTTTATCATTCTCGTCACAGTTCCCTATTTTTGCTTCGAGCGGATCGCCAGATCCGCGTCTTATGCGCTTAAAACGGGGAACTGGCGTTCCCCTCGGAGCAAGAAGGATAAGCCCTGATTGATGACTATCCCTGTGTTGCACGATGCGCGCGATTCATTCGCCGCAGAGGGCGCCAAGCATGCAGAGGGAGCTTCTTTTATATCTCTCTACGGCCTCAGCATGCTCTGCGGTAAGGTATGGCAAGTCATAAATCTCATCCTTCCCACAGTAAAGCTTGCAATTCCTGGATGGACGTCACCTGTGGCTGACCCAGTGTTCTCAACGTCAGGGTCAGGATGTCGAGGCTAAATTCGTGCAGGAACGTGAAGGCCATCGCGCGCGCGAAGAAAGTGTCGTCGAGGCTGAGATGGGGATCATAAGCTGCCATGAATGTCGCCAGCCCGTCATAATCCCGATCCAGGCCGCTAAACCACAGCGCGACCCACTCGTAGTCACGCGCGCCCACCAGTGCGTCGCCAAAATCGATCAACGCCGAGATATGCCACTTGCCACCCCGCTGCTCCAGCAAGATGTGATCCTCGGTCAAATCGCCGTTGAGCAGTGCCAGCGGCACAGCTTCAGCGCCATCCAGGACCGCGGCGAGGAACGCTGGGATTTCGGCGACAACCGACGCAGGTAAAACCCCGGCCCAGCGTGTAAGATCGGCAACCTCGACCTGGCGCTGCTGCACGAACTGCTGCCAACTGGCCTGGGTATGCGGCAGCGACGTCAGCGAAGCCACCGGCACGCGGTGCAGTTCGCGCACCATCTCGCCCAGCTCGGCGGCGATGCGCTCCAGGTTGCGGCGTGGGATGTGGGGCCGCGCTTCACGAATGGGCACACCCGGCTTGAAATCCATGATGATGTAGGGCCAGCGAATCTGATCCTCAAGGACGCCCTGGGCGATAAGTTGCGGCACGGGCAGGTGCGGATTGGAGCCGAGCAGCGCGTACAGCTCGCGCTCCAGGTCAAAATCCTCCGGGCAGAACGGCGCGTAAATCTTGACGACATAGGCATCGTCAACGACAAAAACAGCGTTCGTGCCCGGATACCCGGCTTCGACGCGCCGCACCGGCAAGCCATGGCACCAGCAGATTTCCCGCACCGCCGCCGTCCACTGTGCGACGTTGGTGAACATCTGCCCCCACTCGGCCCAGGTGGTGATGACAGGCAGCAAAGATGGCATGGTGCGAATTGCGAGTTGCGAGTTAAGAGTTACGGGTTGCTGACGGCCGATGGCTGACCGCTGACAGCTAACCGCTTACACAACGTCGCTACGCGGACGCCCATTTCGCGCGCATCCCGCAAGGCTTTTTCATCCGGCGCGCCCACGGCGAAGGGGCCGAAGTGCGGGCCTTGCGTCGTCCCTAATACTCGTGTCATCAGTCATCCCTCTGTAGCTAGATTTCACGTTCCAACAAATCGGTTTCCAGGACCAGTGACACGCGATCGCCGGGGATGAGAAAGGTTTTGATCTCACCCGGCCAAAACACCGCCTGGATCGTCCGATCCCAATAGGGAAGTTGGATCGTGGCCGGCGTGGCCACGTTATGGGTCTCGTAGCAACGCAGAATCCAGGCTTCGCCATCTTCCGCCCGTTTGAGCGCGCTGACCACGATGTTATCCGGTTCGACGGTGATAAACGCCGCCCGCTGCGGCAACCGCCCCCACGGATGGAACGTCTCTTTCAAGACCTCGGGCGGCTGGTTGAATTCGGCAGCCCGTTGGATCGGCTGCGCCTGCTTCCACGTGCCGGTATGGGGCAGCAGCGCATAGCGGAAGTGCTGCATCCCTTGATCCATAAACGTGTAGAGCCCCTCCGGATCAGGCGTAAAGGGCACATGATGCGCGTAAATCGGGCTGCGCAGCACCGTCATCCTCAGCACCGTTCCGTTCACACTGAAGCTGTACTTGCCATCGTTGAGCAGGCTCAGGCCATACGCCGTTTCCGTCCCGCGCAAGACCCCAGACACGTCCACCCAAGCCTGCCCAGGCTCCTCTTTGCCGTCCGGTGGGCGGACAATGTGCCCGTAGGGAATTTCATACGTTGCCGTTGGAGAGACAAGATTGAGCGGGAATTTCAGGCGCAGCATCTTGAATGACTCGTGCCAGTCCACCGTGACCTGGACGTCGATCTGCGGCAAGGCCGCGTACAGCGTAAAATCCTGCGTGAGCCACGAAGCGCCATAAGTGCCGGTGACGCGCACCACGGATTTGACCGGGCCGTGCTCCAGCAGCCGGACGCGCTCCACAGCGAACGCGCCGACCTCACAATCGAAACAAAAGACGCCGTGACTCCAGGTGTCGCTGGGATCATCGAGGACAACCGCTTGCGCCGCCGGCGCCGCAAAGACATCCGCCTCCACGCGCTTGTCGAACAGTCGCACGCCGCCATTCGCCACATCGAATTCCATGCGGAACCACGCATTGTGCAACACCACCTCACCTGCCTGCCCAATCGTGACAAAGTGCGACTTGCTGGCAGCATCTGGCTCCTTGCTGCCCGTGGCCGCCTCTCCTGCTTTCTTTACCCGATACGTGCGATAGCCCAACGGCGGCAACTCCGCGATAAAACTTATCTGTGCGATATTCGGCACCGCCGGCTCCGGTCGCACAGGTTGCACCGGGACTGTTGCCCCGGTCTCATCAACAACAGTGTGAGAATCATCGCCCGACGCGCCGAGCGCCACCTCCACCGGAACTCGGCTTGTCCAGCCATGCGGGTTGAAGACCACGACAGGCAGCGTCTCCGGTTCTGGCTGGATGCGCACCTGCCACGCCAACGACTGTACGGCGGCGTTGGTCGCACGGGCAGCAATCGCGCGAGCCTCGTCGTACAACATACGCGCGTCGTCATACGCCGCTTCGATGCTCGTCCCCGCCAGGATGTCGTGGAACTGGTTGAAGAGGACATCCTTCCAGGCGCGTTCAAAGTCGTTCGCCGGATAGGGCAGCCTGGTGAGCCAGCTCGCCAGCGTTGACCACTTCTCGGCGGCCAGCAGCGCCTGTTCGGCCTGACGATTCCACCGCTTGACGCCGGAGTGCGCCGCGTAACACCCACTGGCGTGATGCTGTAACTCGTTATGCACCACCGACAGCTTGATCCTTTGTTCGCTCAGGATGACGAAAACCGGCTCCGGCAGCGCCATGGTCAACATAGGCAGGCTCGCATCCTCGCCCAGCGCATGGATCAGCTCCAGGTTCTCCCGTGTCGGACCACCGCCGTGGTTTCCCACCCCGAAAAAGCACATCGACGCCAGAGGATCGGCGGCCAGCAGCTCGCTACAGCGGCGAATGTGCGCTTCCAGTTGCGCTCCCGACGTGCCGTAAGCGTAAGGGATGCGATAAGTCAACACCCGTGAGCCGTCGCTTGCCTCCCACCAAAAAAGGTGCGGCAAGTCAGGGTTCTCGTGCGGGCCAGGTCGCATGAAGATGTAGAAATCGAGGCCGCTGCGTTTGAGGATCTGCGGCAAGGTCGCATTGTGGCCGAAACTGTCTGGACAGTACCCCACGCGCGCGACACGCCCGAACCGCGATTCAAAATAGCGCTGCCCATACAATCCCTGGCGGACGAACGCTTCGCCGCCGGGTATGTTGCAGTCCGGCTCAACCCACCACCCGCCGACCAATCCCCAGCGACCGTCGGCGACACTTTGCCGAATTTCAACGAACATCGCCGGATCGGTCTGCTCGATCCAGGCGTAGAACGCCGCCGAACTGGCAACGAAGACAAAGTCCTCATCCTCCTTCATCCGATCCAATGCCGAGCGGAAGGTCGCCTTAATCTCCTGGAAGCCTTCTTGCCACCGCCACAACCACACCGGATCGATGTGGGCATTGCCGATCATAAAGAGTACGTTGTCTTCCATGTCACCTCTCCAGAATCATCCGTCTTTCTTCGACCCTCGCGCAACGTCGAGGCCTTTCTTCGCCAGTTTGATGGCGAGACCGCCGCCGGGCACCAACAGGTCTACCGTCTCCGCTCCTACATCGAAAAGGAAGTCGGGATCCAGAATCTTGCCCATGTACTGCTGGAAGGTTTTACCGCCGGCCTGCCACTGTCCGGTCAGACCGTCGTATTCCATAATCGTCTCTTTGCCTTTGCTCAGCCAGCGATACTGGAAGGCATACACAGGCCGGTAATAGAGGTCAATCTGCCGAACATCGATACGATCTTCCAGGATACGCTCGGCCTTCACACTCTTGATCATCTCGATCAGCACTTCGTGGACGACCGCCGAGGCGCGCGCGGCCGGCGGCACGACGACGGAGTCGCCGGCGGAAAAGTCATCGAGGTCGTCGCCGGGGATTTCGACGGCGGCATACTTCAGGTAGTCGGCCAGATTCGACGCGCGCGTACTGGTCAGACCGTCGAAAAACACATCGGCGTGCAATTCCTCCCGGCAGTGCTCCAATCCCGTAAGCATGACCTTGCCATTGCAGACCTGATACTCGACGCCGTCGATCGTCACCGATTTGACCACGGCATCGTTGAAGGCCAGCGGATAATCGCCGCGCCGCTCGTAGACGTAGCGCGCATCGCACACAATATGCCAGAAGGGTTCGTAACGCTGCTCCTTGTACATCAGCTTGAAATCTTCGTCTTTGGGACGTTGGAGCAAACTGCCCATCTTCGCCATCGTTCCGAACGCATCGACTTTGTGCGCCCACGCGCGTCCCTCCGCCTGGTCGACAGAGAGCTGCGGCTGTAAGATAAAGGCCCGTTCTTCTGTCAGATTGATTTCCATTTCTCCCCCCTCATACGCAGTCAACAAACTAAACGAATACAAATCCCCAGATATTCACTCTATTTCAATGGATACTGCGGCGCCAGTTCCTCAACCAGCCGCACGTTCTCCTCAAGCTGCGCGGCGTTGGTCATGCCGATGGTGAAGGCGTGGAGCGTTCTCAAGCGCAGAACATACTCGATGGCGGCACGCGCATCGCCCTTCAATGCGCCGCAGCCGAGAACCTTCATCCCGTAGACGGCTTTCCCGGCGGCGTAAAGTTTCTCGATGAGGGGAACGACTTTATCAGGCGGCGCATCCATATTGACGCCGGCATGGTTGATGCGCACCAGCACCACATCGACCCAGGGCGTCTCCACGGCAGTCCGCAGCGCATCCAGGCCGTGGCACGAAAAACCGACAGCGCGCACGATACCTGCTTCTTTGGCGCGGGCAAGCGCGTCCATCGCTTCGGCGTATCTTTTGGGCCAGGCAGCGTCGCTCAATGCATGCAGCAGCACGACGTCGAGAACATCGGTGTTCAATTCTTTGCAGAAGCGCGCCAGGTCTCTGGTGACATCAGAGCCTTTGCGCGCTACCGTCTTGGTCACGATCACCACCTGCTCGCGGGGCACGCCCTGCAATGCCCGCGCCACGTGCGGATGCGAACCGTATTGATCCGCCGCATCCCAAAAGTTGACGCCCGCATCGAAGGCGCGGCGCAATAGATTCGCCAGCCCGTCCAGGCCAAGCGCCGTCTGATCCGAGCGCCTGGCCCAGCCGTGCGTGCCCGTGCCGATCGACAAACGTGAAACCCGAAGTCCTGTATTGCCGAAGTTCACGTAGTCCATAGTCGTTAGTCGTTAGTCCAAAGTCAAAAACCGGAGGTCCAAAATCCAAAATCGCAAATCCAAAATCTAAAATCCAAAATCGCAAATCCAAAATCCAAAATCGTTACGCTCTCCCCCACTTCTCGTAGGCTTCCTTAAATGACATCCCTTTTGCGAAATCCTCGCGCATGCCCTGCTCACGGGCTTCGATCTCCTCGGCCTTTTCGAGGACTTCCATCGCAATCTCCTGCGGGACGACGATGACGCCGTCCGCCTCGGCGACAATCCAATCGCCGGGACGCACGCGCACCATGCTCGTCAGCGTGCCGGGCATCCCGATGGTCACGTTGACGCCGACGATGCTCCAACGTTTGGCGGATTCGATGGGCGACGTCCCCTTGGCGCAGACGGTGTAATCGGGGATGACTTCCAGCCCCCACAAATCGCGGATGAAGCCGTCGATGACAATGCCTTTCGCGCCGCGTTGCTTCAGGTCCCAGCTCGTCATCTCGCCGAACTTGCCGGTATGCGGCTCACCGCCGCCATCCACCACGACCACACAGCCGGGGAAGAGACATTCGTGCAAGTTCGGCCCGCTCATCACCGGCTTGCCTTCCGCCTCGGCCTTCTCCTTTGCCGCTTTCTTCTCCTCCCAGGTGGACGGATCGCGGCTGCCGCGCACCGTCACCGCCATCCCCGCCAGATGCTGGTGGGGGAACAGCGGGCGGATGCTCAGGTCAAGGCACTGATCGCCATAGCCCATTTGGTCCAGTGCATCATACAGGTTGGCGACGCGGATTTTATCCCAACGGGCCTGTAATTCCAAAATCGAGGGTTGTTTTTCGTCTGACATTATGCTTGCTCCTTGAATGTAATTTTGCTGGATGTTGGAACGGCTTCTAGTTTCCGGCGAATTCAACATTCGCCCGCTCCACCAACGCCTTCATGTAGCCAATGCTGAACGCCGTACTAACCCGATGATCGTTCGCCATCAAAGGGATATGATCGGCGATAATGACACCGTCGAAGTCCACCTCGCGCAGGGCGCGCATCACCTTGTACATATCCATATAGCCATTATCAAGGAACGTCTCCACGAAGTACGGGAGCGGCTGACTGACGTTGCGGAAGTGCACCTTGAACAGCTTTTTCCGCTCGCCAAAGTACTTGATCGTCTCAAAGACGTCCTTACCCATCCACGCGCCGCCTTCCAGCCAGCAACCGACGCACAGGCACAGGCCGACGTTGGGGCTGTCCGCTATCTCCATCGCGCGGCGGTAGCCCTCGAAGTTGCTGAAGATACAGCGCGGGATACCGCCCAGTTCCGGCACGGGCGGATCGTCCGGGTGAATCCCGATTTTGACGCCGGCTTCTTCCGCCACGGGCACCACCTGCTTGATGAAGTACGCGAAGTTGTCCCAGATTTCATCCTCACTGTACCTGCGCCCGTGGGTGAGCGGCATGGCGTATTGGCGTCCGTGCCAGTGGCCCGTGTCGGCCTTCTCCAGATTGAAGGCGCGGGCAGGGGCGCCACCGCACGTCGTCTCGCGCTCCGTGCTCCAGATGCCGTTCGCCATGTGCGCATAGGTGGTGTAGGGGATACCGGCCTTGCCCAGATTGCGCAGATGCTGCTTGTACTCCTCGATCTTCGCGTCGCGGTTTTCCAGGCCGAGGACGATGGCGTCCTGGTTGTGGACGTCGCTATTACCGAAGCCGTAGACTTTGAGGCCATGATCCTCGAACAAACGTCGGCGACTGGCGTAGTACTCGTAGCTCGATTTCGTGGCGTCGGTCCACAACACGACATACCCCACCCCCATTTGCTGGATAAAGGCAAGGTCATCCTCTGTCGGCTCCGGCGTAATCTGCGCCGCGATCTTGATACCCGGCTCGATGTCCGGTCGGTCGATGAACATAGGTTTTCCTCCGTACTGGATGCTAGATACTGGATGCTGGATACTCAATAGATCGCAAATTGCTCTGAGGGGATCACCAGATCCCCGTTCTGGCCTGGATCTGGCGATCCAGGCCAAGCAAAATTAGATCGACTGATACTGGATACGCGATTCTTGCTCGCTGACGGCTGATCGCTGACAGCGTCAATGGAATTATGGCACAACTCCTGATACGGTCAACAAGGCAAGCGTACTGGGCACGCGCATTTGCCTATTCCGCCAGACTGCGTACACTTCCCAGGGAGTAAGGGAGTACGAACCCTGGGGTTCTGCAAATAAACAACTTCCCGCTCGGGCCGGTCTCTGACCGTGCCCGCGCCAGGTGGCGCGGTCGGAGACCGGCCACAGCTTTCGGGAAGTCATACTTTTACAAACGCTTACTCCGTACTCCATACTCCTTACTCCAATCTCTAGGAGGCACCGGACGATGAAAACCAACTTGATGAAAGCGAAGATACAAGCCGGCCAACCGGCGCTGGGCGTGTCGGTGATGTTCCCCTCGCCGCAGATCGTGGAGATGATCGGGGCGTTGGGCTTCGATTGGGTGTTGATCGACTGCGAGCACGGCACGATCGACGTGGAGAGCGTGGAGCTGCTGGTGATGGCGGCGGAAGCAAGCGGGATCACGCCGATTGTGCGCCCGCCGAGCCGCGACCCGGTGGACATCCTGCGCGTGCTGGATCGCGGCGCGATGGGCGTGCAGGTCCCGCACGTCAACACCGCCGAGGATGCCAAAGCGGTCATCGAAGCCGTGAAGTACCACCCGCTGGGCAAGCGCGGCCTGGCGGCGAGCACGCGCGCGGGCAACTACGGCATCGGCCTGACGGCAGCGGAGTACGTGGCCCAGGTGAACCGCGAGACACTCATCTGCGTGCAATTGGAGGAAGGCGAGGCGCTGCGCAACCTCAACGAGCTTCTCAAAGTAGAGGGCATCGACGTGTTCTTCGTCGGGCCGTCGGACCTGGCGCAATCGATGGGGTTTCCGGGCCGCACCGACACGCCGCTCGTACAGCAGATGGTCTGCGCGACGATTGACGCTATCGTCGCAGCGGGCAAGGTCGCCGGTTCCACCGGCTCCAACGCCGACATCGACAATTATCTCAAGCACGGCTGCCGGTACGTGTATACCCACGTTCCACGACTGCTGGCGGCGGGCACGGCAGCGTTCAAAGCGGCAATGGGATCAAAAGGACTTACGCAAGCCAAATGAATTCTACCGCTGAGAACGCAGAGGATTTATGGTTTCTCGGCGGCCTCTGCGGTGAAAACAGACAGGGTAAACCAGAACGTACTGCCCTCGCCCGGCGTGCTGACCACGCCAACCTGCCCGCCCAATTTATCGCTGATGCGGCGGACAATCGAGAGTCCCAGGCCGTGGCCTTTGGCGCTGATCTGATCCAGGCGGGTGAAAGGCGTAAACAGCCGGGCCTGTTCTTCCGGGGTAAGGCCGGCGCCGTTATCGCGCACCCAAAACCGGATAAAGGCCCCCTGCACATCCCACCCCAACGTGACCTCGGGCGGATTGCCGCCATATTTGATCGCGTTGCTCAAATAGTTTGCCAGTATCTCCTCCACCCAGGCCGCGTATCCAACGACGGCCGGCCAGCTTTCTGGCAGATTGATGTGCGCGTGCTTTTCCTCGATTACCATCGCGAGCCGTTCTTGAACTTCGGCAACAATCTGGCCCATATCCAGTGGACTGAAGGACACATCACCTAATCTGCGCAGGCTGGCCATTAACATCAACTCGTCAATAATGTTGGACATCCGTTTGCCCTGCCGGACGATGGTATTCAACATCGACAACCGCTGCTCGTCGGCGATTCGATCGTAACGGGAGGTCAGAAACTCCCCATACCCCACGACCGCACTCAACGGATTTTTCAGGTCGTGGGCCACGGTATGCGCGAAAGCATCCAATTCGGCGTTGCGCGCTTCCAACTCCTGCGCATAACGTTCCAAAGCCTCTGCGGCCTGCTGCCGCTCGGTGATGTCGTGCAGCACCAGCATCCGCCCGGAGACGTTTTTCCAGCGGTCGTAGAACAGCGAAACCTGCACATCGTACACGCGCGGGCCGTCCGATCCGGGAAGGGTCAGCATCGTCTGCGCGCCCGCCGGTGCACGCAGCCACATCTCCCAATCCGCGCCGGATGGCAGGAAGTCCCAGACAGGGCGGCCAATCGAGGTTTGGGTGTCCACTGCCAGAAGTTTTGCCATCGCGGGATTCAGGTCCACAACCGTTTCCTGGGCATCCACCACCAGCATGCCGTCGCTCAAGGTATCCACCAGGGTGTGGCGGGCGACCGGGGCCAGGTTGAGCAGCCGGTAACGGAAAATCGCCTGCCCGTACAAAATCGCCATCACCAAAAATCCGGCAAACATATACGAGAATCTCGAGAGCTGGAGTGTCGACACGATATTGGGAATCAACACACTACACGCGCCCAACACCAACAGCCAGGCCTGCAGGCGATACAGATGAAACGTGCGCACGGCAAAACGGATGAGGAGCACCGCACCGACCAACATCAAAGCGTAGCTATAAACGGTATGGACGTAAAACCACGGTCCATAAACCCAGTTAAGCGATGTCAAGAAACCGATCTGATAGAATCTTAACTCTCGATAGAAGGCGTGGTGCAGTGGATTGCTCAAGAACAGGACAATGCTCAGCGCAGGGACAAGGCTCAACACCAGGACGCGGCGACGGGTAAGCCAATCCGCATACCCGCTATAGTCCAGGGCAAAGAACAACCAGGCCGGCGGCGCGGTGACGATGCCGATCATCGTCAGAGAAAATGCAGCGAACGTGAACGGATTGTCCGGCGGGAGAACCGTCCGCAACAACGATCCCCACAGGATGGCCAAAGCGCACGTGAGCGACCGGGCAAACGCGGAGGCGCTGGAAACCCGGCGATGACGCCAGGCATACACGGTGATACTGGTCATAATCACCACGGACAAAGAAAAAGCGCCGATATAGAGATACATGCCCCAGGTGTTCATAGATTCTGCCCCCCGCAGACAAGGTTTCACGCACTATCTATTATACTAACCGTGCAGTAAATTTTCCATTTCACCAGGGTGCATTTCAGAATTGGGGCGACCGTTCCTTATATCGTGCCGCAGAGCACGCAGAGTTCACAGAGATTTAAAAAATCCCTCTGCGTTCTCTGCGAACTCTGCGGCTTAGGTTATGCGTTTATCTGGCTTTTGCCCCTGAATTGAAATGCACCCTTTCACCACGGAAACACAGAGGGCACGGAAGATTTTTATACGGTTTTCTCTGTGTTCGCGGCAACTTGCCGCCGTATCTCTGTAGTGAATTTTCAGCGTGCGTTTGGTATATTCATTCGTCATTCGAGGCCGGTCGTATGGGCCAGGCATCCCCCACCAGGCCCCTTCGTCAATTTAAAATCACCGCAGGGATGCCTCGCCCCTACCCGCCCCACCACCCACGCGCGCTATCCCCTCCAACACCCCCACCCCGAACAGGTTCACCTGCGCCGTGACCTCGTCCGGCGCGAGCGCCAGGCCGCGATCCAGCAGCAACGTCATCCCCACGACGTAGGCGAGGATTGCCAGCGATTTGAGCACGGAGGGCACGTTGCCGAGTCGCGGCGTAACGGCAAACTTTGCCCCCGGTTGCTGCGTAATAAGCAGAATGACCTGTATCAGGGCAATCGCCGCTTGCAGCACGTAATAGACCTGCACCAGAAGTTCCGACCACGAGGGCCTGGACGGCCGCATCCAGAAGAGCGCCATATAGAGGATGGAGATGAAGGCGCTGCCGAGGTAAACCATAAACTCCGTGATGGGTCGCCAATCCTCCGGGATGTTGACCAGGCTCGCCAGCAAAACAACAGCACCGTAGATGTAGACCGCCCACAGAGCGCCGTACTGGATGAGCAGGTCCGTCGCCGGATGCGCCACGCCGAAGTAATGGTGGTGGAAAACGAAGGTGGCGAAGAGCAGCAGTGTGGTTTCCAGGTTGACCAGCGGGGCCAACCAGTTTTTGAACAGCGTTTTGAGGCGTTCGCTAAAATTCATAGAGTTCGCCAATCAGCGCGTGCAGCCGCTCCGGCGTCTGGCCGAACTGCACGGCGCGTTCCTGGTCGATCACCAATAGGGTCGCATCGGCAAACTCCAGGACGAGCATGTAGAGCGTCACTTCTTGCTCGATGCCGCGCCCGCTGCGCACTGTGACGGTTCGCGGGCGCAGGGTCACACGCTGCAACGCGCGCGCCGGTTGCTCCTGCCAACCGCCGCGCGGGAAGCGGTAGCGGATGCGCTCCCGGTGAAATTCCCAGGCGATGGGCTGTTCCATTTTGAACGGGCCGTACCTCGTCGTCAAAGCGCGGAGTACGATGATCAGTGCGGGCAGAAAAACGACGCTGATCAGCGCAAAGAAAATGAGCGAGTTACGCACCCATGCTGTGTCGAAGGGCGGTATTTCGCCGCGCGCCAACCCGCTCCATATCCCCAGCAACCCAATGCCCAGGTAAAACAGGATGAAAAGCACGACGCCGGCAATGTAGAGCGCCCACACGCGGCGACTGATGGCGAAGGCGTACACCGGGCCGCCGTCCTGCGAGACAGAGGGCGGCGTTACGACAGGCTTGCCCAGCGCCGCATCCCGCACGGTGGGCGAAACCCGCTGAAGCAGCAAGGCGTAGCAACGCGGGAGGTTTTCCAGCGTGCGCGGGATGCGCAGCGCGCGCCCCTGACCGCGAATCAGGATGCCAGGCGAAAAGATGCGCGCCTGCGAGGTCACCGCCACGATGTCGTCGTAGCGCAGAGAGAGCGCGCGCCCCGAACGACGAAGCGTCACGCCCTCGGCGGTCAGCGTCACCATGCCGGTGTTGTGCAAGATGAAAATCAACCCGCCGACAATCAGGGGCGAAAAGAGCAAGGGGATCCCCACCCCAGCCTCAGCCGAGATGCCGGTTTGCGGCCCATTGAGCGCGGCAATCGCCACAAACAGGCTCACCGCCGATAAGCCAAACATAGAAAAGAGCGTTGGACTGCGCAGCAGCGGCGGGATGGCGAAGACTTCGCCGGTTTGCTGCGCCGCCTGTCGCTGTGCGAGTTCGCGGCGCGTCCACCAGCGATCCACGACCATGCTCAGCACCACGGGCAGCACAAATCCGAATCCAATGACGATAATCGAGGACCAATCAATGCGCGAGGCGTTCGGCTTGTACCACAGCTCGAGTTCCCCGGCCTCCGCGCGCGCCGTGATTGCCGGAGGCAATTCGCCGAGCCGGTTGCCCGCCAGGAAGAGCGATTCCAGGTTGGGCAGTTCCAGGATTTCGGCAGGGAAGGTTTCCCAGCGGTTGTACTGGATTTGCAGATGGGTGAGGGCTTGCAGGCGCGCGAATTCGGGCGGGAGGCTTGTCAGGCGATTGTTGTCAAGGTCGAGCCATTGCAGATGCGAGAGTTGGCCGATTTCCGGCGGTAAAGCTTCCAGGCGGTTACCGTCCAGGGAGAGGCGTTCCAGGTTTGTCAGTCGGGCGATGTCGGGCGGCAACACTTCGATGCGGTTGCCGTTCAGATCAAGTTGGGTCAGGTGCTCGAATTCCCACACCTGCGGTGGGATTTCGCGCAGTCCCAGGTCGGAGAGGTAGAGCCACGTGCCGCCTCTGGAGGCCTGGGCCAACTCTCGCTCGATGGCCCGCCGCCGGGATTGCGCCCGGCTCTCGACGCCGCCGCTGAACACGTGGGCCAACATCAACACCGCACCTACAATCGCCGCCAATCCAAAGAACGCGGCCAGGATGCGGGCACTCTCAGGCTGCGCCGTTCCGCGCGTGATCTTGGGAGAAAGCCCGCCGTAGAGCAGATACCCGCCGAGCGCCAGCGCCAGCAGCGAGCCGCCCACCGCCAGGCGCAGCGGATCGGTCAGCAGCAGGGCCGCCAATCCTAGCCAGAAAGCCGTATTGGCGATGATAAAAGCGGTTTCGTTGCGAAACAGGCGCCGAAAGAAATCTCGCATAGGAAAACGCTCCTTCAAAAATAACCACAGAGGCACAGAGGGCACGGAGAGAATTCTAAAAAGCCTCTGTGTTCTCCGTGTCTCCGTGGTGCAATATTTTCGTCCTCGTTGATGTGGAATCCCACATGGAGACTCCTTCAGTATTCAAGCTCGATTGTCTGTGAAAATTCCAGGCACGTGGGCACGCCCAAGTCCTGACGCAGTTGACGGAATTCGGCCTCGGTCAGCGGGCCGTGGACCACACGTTCGGCAACGACCAGGATATACCATTCGGTGACGGTCATATCCACATCATCGACGCCCTCCCGTACTGGATGGCGTTGGGCGATGATGAAGTCCTCGTTCCAACCAAAGGCGGAGATCATCGGCCAGATGACGACCGCAGCGCCCGAACCTTGCGGGTCCTTGCGTACCACCGCCGCTTGCTCAAGTTGGTCCGTCGCCCAGACGGCGTAATCGGCGGTCAGGTCGTACTCGTAGGCCAAGCCGATTCCGCCGCAGGCCAGGCTGGCGCAGCACAGAAGTGCTATAAGGCATATCGTCTTCTTCATCAATCGCCGACACCTACACACGCGGGAGACTGAGAATGGCAATCACCATCGTCAACAAAAAGCTCCCGGCGGAAACCAGGCGCGTTTTCAACGATTGGCGTGTGTGCCAGGTTTCGACCAGCGCAGGGAGCTGGGTGGCGGGATAGATCATACAAAACAAAGCGGCGGCACTCATGTATTCGCCGAGCCGCCCCCAAAACGTGGCCGCGGAGAACGGCATACCGCCGAAAAACCGCTCCCACGTCACCGTGTAGGCGACCGCGCTAAAGAGCGTCAGCAGCACGTCGCCGAGCACGGCGCTCAGGCCGGCAGACCGCTCGTAGAGGTCCAAAAAGAAGGCGGGAACGTAATGAGCGGTTGGATTTTTCAGGTTTTGCAGCAATTTCGTCAGTATCTCCAACAAAACGCCTTCCCTGGCGATCATCGCGATGAAGAGGGCGAATCCCAGAAAGCCCTGCAAAAATGGCACGTCGTCGGACCAAGCCATACCAAACGCCTGCGCCATGCTCAGGGTGAAAAAGGTCATAATCAGCCCGAGGTGCATCATCGCCGCCATACCGCACACGAATGCCCCCAACGTAGACGCCTTGTACCACGCCCGTAGATTCTCACGCAAGGCCGGGAATTTGAGCCAGACCCCCACCAGCTCAGCGATCGCCATCAGTACCAGGAACATCCCCAGGGTCACATCCGCCTGCTCCGGCACACGCTCCAGGCGTGCCAGCAGTGCCGGTTGCACCAGCGCGAAGTAGAGGAGGAACAGGCCGTTGAACAGCACGTTGTACAAAAGGAACGCCAAACCGGATGTAAGTTTCTTCATCTTCACCCCACTGAAGAACGTTCCCGCGTTGGAAAGTTGAAACGCCAGACGCATTGAAGTTAGATTGTACCGCACTTTGAGAGACAAACCAATACCCCGTGTTCATCGACGTGACATGTCATCAAAAAGAACGTAATCGCTGTGACTTGCCAAATCACCCCGATAGTGATAGTCTTGAAGATGAAGGAAAGCATACAATGCACGAGATGAAAGGACAACGGTACAAACACAATCGCCCCACGATCGGGGTGCTGGCGGGATGGCGCGTGTATACCGGCACGCTCGATACGTTCCTCGGGCCGGTGTACCAGGGGACGCGCGCCGCCGCTCTCGACATGGACTGCAATCTCCTGCTTTCGTGCAGTGTAGACCTGGGCATCGACCAAGAAAACCCGCGCCCGGCCTGGGCCGTTCCCCTGCCCGACGTGGACTTCATCCCGGTTGGCCCCTGGAATGTGGATGGGCTGCTCATCGTAGGACGGTTTTCCTCGGAACCCACGGCGAGTTATCTGCAACGCCTCGTCGCCGAGGGGTATCCCATCGTATTCGTGGGCGCGGGGGAGAAGGGACCGACTGTGATGGCCGACAACGAGGGCGGCATCCGCCAGGCGATGGCCCACCTGGTGGCGCACGGTCACCGGAGCATCGCCTTTATCGCCGGATACCAGCGCGACACCGACGGCGACAGCGCTCGTCGCATCAACGCCTATCACGCCGCCGTGCGCGAATACGGCCTGGAAACCGACCCGCGCCTCGTGGCATACGGCCGCCACAGCACCAGCGGCGGTCGGCTGGCGATGGAGCAAATCCTGGCCTCCAAAGTCCCCTTCACCGCCCTGGTAGCCAGTAACGACCTCTCCGCCCTGGGCGCGATGCAGGTGCTCGACCGGAACGGATTACAGGTGCCCCGCGATGTCGCCGTCATCGGGTTCGACGACCGGCTCGAAGCTACAGCCCACGTGCCCCCCCTCACCACCATCCGCTACCCGGCCTTTGAAGAGGGCTACCAGGGCGTGCTGCTGGTGTTGGAATATATTCAGGGGCGGACAAAAGGCCATAAAGTCGTTCAGGTGCCCACGCAGTTGATTATCCGCGAGTCGTGCGGCTGTTTGATCGGCGTCCCAACCACCGTCGCCACAGAAACACCCCCCCCAGCAGACAACGAGACAGCCGTGGCGCGCGTGACCAGGCTGATGACCTCCACCATGGGCATCCACATGCAACGGCTGAACCTGGAGCAGGTACAACGCCTATGCCAACAACTGGTGGAAGCTTTTGTGTTGAATCTGCAACAACGCGATAGCCTGGCTTTGCATCTGACCCTGCGGCAAGTGCTGCAACAGGTGATCGCCCTGGGCGGCAATCTCAACGCGTGGCAAGCGGCCATTTCGCTGTTGCGGGACAATGTTCCCGTGGTGCCCGGCGCTACTGTCGATCCCGACACCCGGCGCTTTGCTGAGGAAATCCTGGATCGGGCGCGACTCGTCATCGGCGAGGTGGCCCACCAACAGAACACGCGCCATCTGCTGCGGCAGATCGACGTTGCCGATCAGATGGGCCGGATGACGGCGCGCTTTTTCGCCGCACAAGACGAGGCGGAGATCTTTGCCATCTTGCCAGAAACCCTCCCCGCGATTGGCATCCGCCATGCGCTGGTGGCTTTTTATGAGGCAGAAGGCGACGATCCCGCCGCGTGGAGCGTGGTCCAAGCGCCGGCGCTTACCGATGAAGGCCAACGACGCTTCCCCAGCCGGCAATTCCCACCGCCGGGTCTGTATCCCGACAACCAGCCCTTTAGCCTGGCCCTGCTGCCGTTGCGGATTCAAGGCGGCGCAACCGGTTTTGTCGCCTTCGACGCCGGCAACCTGGAACCGTGCGCGCATATCGTCCGGCAATTGGCGGCCTCACTGCGCGGCATCGGGCTGTACCGGCAGGCCGTCGAAGCGCAACGCCTGGCCGAAGAACGACGGCAAATGGCCGAAGACGCCAACCGGCTCAAGAGCCGCTTCCTCTCGATGGTGAGCCATGAGCTGCGCACGCCCTTGAACCTCATCTCCGGCCTGAGCGACCTGCTGTTGCGTGAAATGCCGCCCGAAGCCGCGCTGAACGGCAGCCGGCAAGAAGACCTGGAGCGCATCTACATCAACGCGCAGCATCTGGATGGCCTGATCCGCGACGTGTTGGACTTGACCCGCATCGAAGTGGGACAGTTGCAGTTGAGCTACGAAGCGGTGGACATCATTGAGATGCTCGAACCGGTGATCGTGATCGCCCGCCAACTCACGCGCGACAAGGCGCTGCGCTGGCAAGTGGATATCCCCGACGCAGTGCCCTATGTGTGGGGCGACCGTACCCGGTTGCGGCAAGTGGTACTGAATTTAATCAACAACGCCGTCAAATTCACCTCGCAAGGCGAAGTGAGCCTCCGCGTGACCGTGGGGGACAATGTCGTGACCGTTTCTGTCCGCGATACCGGCCTGGGCATTTCGCCTGAAGAACAAGCCCTGATTTTCGACGAATTCCGGCAATCGGAGCGCACCACTTCGCGCGGGTACGGCGGTTTGGGGCTGGGACTGGCAATCTGCAAGTTCCTGGTCGAAATGCACCAGGGCACGATTGGCGTCCACTCCACCGGCGAAGAGGGACGCGGGGCCGAATTCTACTTCACGCTGCCGGTGATGGAGCAACACACTGCCCCCGGCGCATGTGACGATGCTGCGCGCGGTCACGTTTTGCTCCTCACCGAAGACGTGGCGCAGGGACGGCGACTGGAAGAGCATCTCGCCCACAAAGGTGTCGACATTGTGCTGCGCGCCGTCGATACCGACACGGATTGGCGCGCGCTCTTGTGCGGCGGCTCGCCCGATGCCGTCATCCTGGATCAGGCAGTGACGTCTGCGCATGGGTGGAACATCCTGAAGACGCTCAAGGAGCACGCCCACACACGCGATGTGCCGGTGCTCTGCTATACGCTGTCGGAAGATGGCGACAAAGGTGCGCTTTTGCCCCTTGATCTGATGATGAAACCGCTCGGCAGAACTCAACTCGCCGAGATGCTGCTCGGACAAGGGCTGCTGGATTCCCAAGGGGGAACGCCGGAAACGCGCAAAATCCTGGTCGTCGATGACGATCCCAACATTTTGGCTATGCACACGCGCATGGTCCAGGCCCAGTCTCCCCACTATCACGTGCTGCAAGCGCATAATGGCCGGGAAGCCCTGGCGATCTTGCATCAAGAGCAGCCTGACCTTGTCCTGTTGGATTTGATGATGCCCGAACTGGACGGCTTTGGCGTGTTGGAAGCGATGCGCGACGACCCCGCCACCCGGCGCATCCCGGTGGTCATCCTCACTGCCCAGGTCTTGACCGAAGCGGATATGATGCGGCTCAATCGCGGGATGGTCAGCATCCTGAGCAAAGGGTTGTTCAGCGCGGAGGAGACCTTGCAGCACATCGAGACGATGCTGGCGCGCCGCCGCAAAACCGTCCTTGAAGTGCAGCGGCTGGTACACAAAGCGATGGCCTTCATCCACACCCACTATATGGAGCCGGTCACGCGCGGCGAAATTGCGGCTCATGTTGGACTGAGCGAGCGCCACCTTACGCGCTGCTTCCAGCAAGAAGTGGGGGTGACACCGATGACGTACCTGAACCGTTATCGCATCCAGCAAGCCAAGGCGCTGCTCGATGCCGGTGACATGGGTATCACCGAGGTGGCAATGGCGGTGGGCTTTTCCAGCGGCGGCTACTTCACCCGGGTGTTCCGCCAGGAACTGGGTGTCTCTCCACGCGAATATCTAAGTCTACGCGGTGATGACAACCTCTCATACGCGATGTGGCTCGACAGTTTGAAGTAGTACAGAATTCGAAATTGTCCGAAAAATGCAAGAAGTCGTCCGAAAAGTGAAAGACTTTTTCCTCGCGAGGTGCTACAGTAGTGGTAACTGGTAACTGGTGACTGGTAATGTAATCCTCACCAATTACTGATTACTCATTACTCATTACTGATTACCAATCACGCATCACGTTTCACGAGGATGGTATGGCTTCAGCACTAGCACCCCTGATGGTCGTCGGTGACGATGCGAGTTTTTGTTACTTGATGCAGCGGTATGCCAGAAAAGCCGCCTGTCCGATCGTGCTGACACACTTCGCCGAAGACGCGCTGAGCATCGCCTTGCACACGGCCCCGGTCGTCGTCATCGTCGAACTGGATGCCCCTGGCGATAAAGGACTGTCCATCCTGGGAACCCTCAAAGCCCATCCCGCCACATGTAACATCCCCGTCATTCTCTGCTCGTGGACCGACGAAGCCGAACACAACCTGGATGTGAATGTGGCGCTTTACCTGCGCAAGCCCATCCTCTACGACGATTTTCGGGCTGCCCTCGCTGAGGTCGGTGTCAACGTGAGCTGATTTGTCGATTGCGGATTGTGGATTTTAGATTTTGGATTTTGGATTTCGGATTTTGGATTTCGGACTTTCGACGCATCCTAGACAAGGAGAATACTTTATAAATGCCTGTTTCCTACATCACCTATGCACTGCAGAACGGCTACATTCACCATTGGCTCGTTGCCGGGCCACAAACCATTTTCCTGGACCAGCCGGGCCTCCCCTTGAGTGCCGACGCCCGACTCCGTCTCGCGCAGCGGTATCGCACCGACAATGCCGGCCTCACGCGCCAGCCGGTAGAACCAGGGCCGCTGCCGGAAGCCGATTTCACCCCCGGCGATTCCACCGACAGCCACTACACCGGACGGTGGGCTTACACAACCTGCGCCGAGGATCACTTTGTCGATGGTGACAGCCTGCTTGCCTTCACGGACCCCGATCCCCTCCCCCATTACGCGCGCGCCTGGGCCTACATCGAGATTGAAGCGCCACAAGCCGGGCCGGGAACGCTGGTCTTGACGACCTACGGCCCGGCAGACGTGTGGGTCAACGGTATTCTGGAAAACGGCCCACCGCGTTACCGCCACGCCGCATTTGGGTTTCACCAGGGCAGCTTCACGGCAGATTTGGTGGAGGGGCGCAACGCTATCCTGGTGCGCTTCGAGCAATTCGCCGGCGTTCCAGACAAACTCCCGCACGCCTTCGCCCTGCGCCTGGTCGACGCGCCAGGCGATGTGCGCGTACAGCTTCCTACCCTCATCGAAGACGTGAATTACCGCAACAAACTCGAGCGCATCTTCACCGCTGCCTATCTCGACCGTGACGTGTTCGTCTGGGAAGAGCGTCCGACCGTCTACTGGGCAGACAGCCAGGATGCTCCCGAAAATGTCATCATCCGTCTGCAAACCCCCTCAGGGCGCATCTACGCGGAATCTCTGGCCACGGTCACCCCCGGCGACAAGTGGCCGCTCGTCCAGGCCCATCAAGCGCCGCAGGGTCCGCTGCGCATCCTGATGATGCCGCCCATCAAAGCATACTATGAGGACAACACCCGTGTGCGGCGCACGTTCTCACTCTGGGGCATGGGACTGGCGCGCTATAACGAGGTTCCTGAGGGTGACTACGCCAAACGTCGCATGGACGCCTTGCAACACGCGATCCGTTGCGAAGGCAATCTTTTCGGCGAGATGGCAAAAATGGCCCTGGGCATGTGGAACGCGGTCGAGTCGCCGGTCCTCCTGCAACACATCGAGCGCGTCAACCAACACGCGACGGACAGCGCCCTGCACCTGCTCGGCATGCTCGGCATGCAGTACCGCTGGGGCGACGCGCCGGAATTTCCCAGGGCGTTCCCTGCCGCCCTCCGCAGTTGCCTCCTCAATTTCGACTACCAGGCGCCGGACAATGCGCCAGAGAGCGAGCAGATTCTCTTGCACACGTGCGAGATTCTGGCCGGACAGTTGTACCCCAAGCGAAAGTTCAAGTGGAGTGCGCAAAATGGCGAATGGCACGTCGCCCAGGGAAAACGCCGGGTTATGGCCTGGTTGCGCGCGCGGGCGATGGGTGGATTCGGCGAATGGGATTCGGGCAGCTCGTTCGAGGGGGAGTTAACGGCATTAGCGCATCTGATCGACCTGGTCGAAAACGAGGCGTTGTGGGAAATGGCGACTGTTGTGCTCGATAAGCTGCTGTTCACACTCGCGCTCAATAACTTCCACGGTGTTTCAGGCGGGACGCAAGGGCGTATCGATGCCGCGAGTGTCCTGGGCGGGTGGCTGTCGCCGCTGGGGGGCGTCACGCGGCTGCTATGGGGGATGGGCATCCTCAACCAACACCTGGCCGCTCCCGTCAGCCTGGCGTGCATGGAAGATTACGAACTGCTGCCGCTGCTCGAGGAAATTGCAACCACGTCACCGGAGGAATTGTGGAACCGCGAACAACACCTGCTGCCCACCGTCGAACCGGAGACCGCAGAGCCTGAGACAGCAACCTCCCCATCCTCCATCAACAAAGTCACCTACCGGACGCCGGATTACCTGCTCGGCTCGGCGCAGGATTACCGCCCCGGCGCAGCGGGGACACGCGAGCACATCTGGCAAGCCACGCTAGGACCGGGCGCCGTCGTTTTCACCAATCACCCGGCGAACAGCGGTACAACCGAAGCGCATGCGCCCGGCTTCTGGCGCGGCAATGGCGTTTTGCCGCGAGTGGCGCAGTGGAAAGACGTCCTCATCGCCGTGTACCGCCTGCCGGATGACGATTGGATGGGCTTCACGCACGCCTATTTCCCGACCGTCGCCTTTGACGCCTACTGCGTGCGCGAGGATGCGCAGGGACATCCGTGGGCCTTCGCACAAAAAGGGACGGGCTATCTGGCACTCACCGCCGCTCAAGGACTCACACTGATGAAGCATGGGCCGGGCGCCTACCGCGAGTTGCGCTCGCCCGGACAGCACAACATCTGGCTGTGTCACATGGGACGCGCCGCGCTGGATGGCGACTTCGAGGCGTTCCAGGAAAAAACGCTCGCCTTGCCGGTGATATTCACGGAGTTAGCCGTCACCGTGACCACACTGCGCGGTGAGACGCTGGCTTTCGGATGGGAAGGTCCCCTGCTGAGAAACGGTCAGCCCGAACCGCTCGCGGATTTCAAACATTACGAAAACCCGTATTCCGTTACAGAACTGCGCGCTCCGCAGATGGAAATCCGATCCGCCAATTACCTGATGCGGCTGAAACTGGCATAGCTTTGAGCGATCAGCCGTCAGCCATCAGCCATCAGCTCTTGATCAGGGCGTCTTTGCTGATAGCTGAAAGCTGATATGTCCTAAAAGTATCAAAATCTGTCCGAAAAATGGAAGACTTTTCGGGAAAGGAGTGCTAAAGTATAGAATAACAATCCTGCGCATGAGAACTTTGTTCGTATGCAAAACCACCGAAGGCATAAAAACGCGATAGGGATATCGCGGCTACTCGACTCTAAACACTGAGGGATTTTTACCCTTTGTGAGAGTAATTTCATTTACACATTCTATCAAAGAAGGAGGAAGCTATGAAATCGAAAGTATTGACCCGCCGTGAATTTCTGCACTTGACCACGGCAGCCGCGCTTGGCGCGGTAGCGACGGCTTGCACTCCACCGACCCCCCAGATCATCAAGGAGACGGTCGAGGTCGAAAAGGTGGTCGAGAAGACCGTCGAAGTTCAGGTTGAGAAGACCGTCGAGGTTCCCGTTGAGAAGATCGTCGAGGTCGAAGTCCCGGAGGGGCGCGCCGAGCCCCCGATGCTAGAGGCACTCGTCAAGGCCGGCAAGCTGCCCCCCGTCGAAGAGCGGCTCCCGATGGTGCCCTTCGTGGTGGGCGGGCGCGATGCCATCGGCGTCTACGGCGGTGAGGTTCGCCAGATCCACTTCGACACCGTCTGGTCGGTGGACACCTACGACTGGATGTCCGATCGGGTCATGCAATACTCGGACGCGGACTTCCGCACGCTCGTCCCCAACATGATCGAGAGCTGGGAAGGTTCGGACGATGGCAAGGTCTATACCTTCCACATGCGCAAGGGCATGCGCTGGTCGGATGGCGAGCCACTCACCACCGCAGATGTGGACTTCTGGTGGAACAAATGGGCCACGGTCGAAGGGCTGGGCTGGGTCGCCAACCCCTTCAACGGCATCCAGAGCAAGCGCTGCACCCTGGAGATTCTTGACGACTACACCTTCCGCTGCACATTCGATTACACGTTCGGCCTCTTCCCCCACATGCTCACCCGTAACATGGGCGGCTATCCGCAGGAAGGCCCCTTCATGCCGGCACACTTCCTGAAAAACTACCACCCCGACTTCGCCGGCGAGGAGGCGATCAAGAAGCTGATGGCCGAGTGGGGCATGGAAACCTGGCAGCAAGTAACCAACCGCTTCTGCAGCCAGTGGGGATTGAACACCTGGCAGTTCCCGGATTGGGCTAAGGACTTCCCCACCCTGGCGGCCTGGATCCCGAAGGAATATCCATCAGAGGGTCTCATTATCTTCGAGCGCAACCCCTACTACTGGAAAGTCGACCTGGTGGGCAACCAACTGCCCTACATTGATACCTTGCGCCTGGACTACATGGCCGATACCCAGACGATGGAACTGAAGCTCATCGGCGGCGAGTTGGACTGGCTGGGGATGCACGACGTGACCGTTGCCAAGTACCCCCTGTACAAGGAGAACGAGGAAAAAGGCAACTACACCATCGGCGACTACCTCTCCTGTATGACCGACCGCTACACCCTCTACCCCCGCCGCACGCTCCCCAAAGACCCGGTGTTGGAGGAGATCGTCAACCATCCCAACTGGACCCGCGCGCTTTCCGTGGCTATCGACCGCGATGAAATCAACGAAAGCCTGTTCTACGGTCTGGCCCGCATGGGACAGATGGCGCCGATGCCCAACTCCGCATACTACAAGGAGAAGTACGGTACCGCCTGGGCGCAGTACGATCCGGATCTGGCGAACAAGCTTTTGGATGAGATGGGATTGGATAAGCGTAACAGCAGCGGTATTCGTCTGCGGCCCGATGGCAAGCCGCTGAGCTATATGATCGAGCACGCCGGCATCCGGGTGGGCGCTTCGGTCGCCGAGTTCTGCGAGATGGTCACCACCTACTGGCGCGAGATCGGCATCGATGCGACGGTCAAGCAGATCGATGAGTCGCTGTACAGCGAGCGGATGATGGCCAACGAGGTCGAGTGCGGCATCTGGCACGCCGACCGCTGCACCGACATGCTCCTGCCGATCCAGATGCAGTGGTACGTGCCGGTGGCCGACGGTCAGCAGGGTGGCGTTTCCTACGCCTGGCAGCAATGGTATACTGCCGAAGATAAAGAAGCCGAGGGTCTGGTCACCCCGCCGGAAGAGATCCAGCAACTGTTCGCCTGGGTCGACGAAATGAAACTGGTCGTCGACGATGACGAGCGCGTAGCGATTGGGCAGAAGATCTTCGACTACCTGGCCGATAAGCCCCTGGCCATCGGTACAGTGCTCGAAAGCCCGTGCCCCATCCTCTTCAACAAGAATATGCGCAACGTGCCACGGCCCAAAGTGCCCTTCGGCTGGGACACCTACGGCGTCAACACTTACCACCCGTGCGCCTTCTTCTACGAAGGTGGAAAGCGGGCGTAATGCCTGCATAATCACAGCGACCGGGTTGCCAGCTTCTCGGGTTGGCAACCCGGTTTGGTCTATTGCGGGCACGGCTGGCATCTGACGAACCATTCGCCATGTGCCATTCGCCATTTCTTAAGGAGGTAAATCCTTATGCTTTCCTATATCATTCAGCGCATCATTCGCGCCATACCCCAGTTGCTGTTGATATCAATTCTGGCTTTTATCATCATCCAACTCCCCCCAGGCGACATCGTGACCAGGCAGATCGAGCGCCTGCAAGCCAGCGGAGTTACGGTGAGCGAAGCGCAAGCTCAGGCCCTGATACGACAATACGGGATGGATAGGCCGATGTACCAGCGGTATCTCCTCTGGATCAGCAAGATTATCACCAGGTTCGACTTTGGGTATTCCTACACCTTTGAAAAGCCCGTGGCCCAAGTCATCCTGGAACGCATGGGCTACACTTTCGCCATCGCGCTGTTCGCGCACATCTTTACCTGGACGGTAGCGATCCCCATCGGCATCTATGTGGCAGTCAAGCAATACTCGCTTGCCGACTATATCGTGACCCTCATCACCTTCATTGGCCTGGCGGTCCCAGCGTTCTTCCTGGCCATGATCATTATGTATGTAGCCCTCACCAAATTTGGCATCCGTACCGGAGGGTTATTTTCACAGGAATACATGGTGCAGCCGTGGAGTTGGGGCAAGTTTGTGGACCTGCTCAAGCACATGTGGCTTCCCATCATCCTCCTTGGTACCGGCGGCGTCGCCGGCACAATCCGCACGATGCGCGCGATGATGCTGGACGAGCTGCGCAAGCAGTACGTGACGGTAGCGCGCGCGAAGGGGCTGTCCGAATTCAAAGTCATTGTGCGTTATCCAGCCCGGCTGGCCATCAACCCAATTTTGAGTGGGGTGATGTGGCTGTTGCCGTGGCTCTTCTCCGGCGGCATTATTCTGGAGATCGTCCTCAACCTGCAGACGGCCGGCCCGGCATTGTACGCTGCGTTGAGAAATCAGGATATGTATATGGCCGGCGCTTACATTTTGATCACCGGAGCTTTGACCGCGATCAGCGCAATCTTATCGGACGTATTGCTGGCCGTGTCAGATCCGCGCATCCGCTTCGGCGGTGTGGAGGGCGCATGAGCAAGAAAACGTTACAGAAAAAGCAGTTGGGACGCAAAACCCGGCGTCCAATACCGGAGGGACAGGAGGAAGAGTTCTACCGGGCCGGGCAATGGCAACTCGTGTGGTGGAAGTTCAGACGGCACAAGCTGGCTCAGATCGCCATGGTCGTGCTGGGAATCCTGTACTTCATTGCCATCTTTGCCGAGTTCGTCAGTCCGCATGATCCACTGCGGCGCTACAAACAATATCTGTCTTTCCCCCCGACAGCAATCCACATCCGCGATAAACAAGGCAGATTTCACACGCCGTTTATCTATGGGATGAAAATGGGGCGCGATCCGGTCACCTTCCGCCCGGTCTATGAGGAAGATACAAGCATCATTTATCCGATAGGGCTGTTCGTCCGGGGGGACCCGTACAAACTCTGGGGGCTGATTCCAAGCGATATTCATCTCTTTGGCGTCGGTGGGGGCGACGAGGCTATGCCTTTGTTCATTTTGGGCACCGACACCATTGGACGAGATGTCCTGTCGCGTATTTTCTACGGCGCGCGCATCTCGCTGAGCGTTGGTTTGGTGGGGATCGCGATCAGCTTTGTGCTGGGGTTGCTCCTGGGCGGTATCTCCGGGTTCTTTGGCGGCGTGGTTGATGAAATCATCCAACGGGTTATCGAGGTGATTACAACGCTGCCGTCCATTCCATTGTGGATGGCCCTGGCCGCCGCCCTCCCCCGCGAATGGCCGCAATTGCGCATCTACTTCGCCACCACCCTGATTCTTTCCATCCTGGGATGGACGGGGCTGGCGCGCACAGTGCGCGGACGGCTGCTGAGTATGCGCGAGGAAGACTTCGTCCTGGCCGCCCGGCTTGACGGAGAGACTGAAGCCGCGATCATCGCTCGCTATATGCTCCCCGGCTTTCTCAGCTACATCATCGTCTCGCTCACCGGGTCGCTGCCCGGCATGATCCTCGGCGAGACGTCGTTGAGTTTCCTGGGCATCGGCCTGAACCCGCCCACGATCAGTTGGGGCGTGATGTTACAGGACGCCCAGGATATTATGAACGTGGCCCACTACCCGTGGATTCTGTGGCCGGTGCCGGTGGTGGTACTCGCGGTGCTCATGTTCAACTTCTTGGGCGACGGCTTACGCGATGCCGCAGACCCCTACGTGAGTTAGGAGGCGCCATGTCAGCAGATCAAGTGCTTGCCGAAATCAAAAACCTGCACACCTATTTCTATCTGGCCGAAGGTGTCGTCCGGGCCGTAGATGGCGTCGATCTGACCATCAAGGCAGGGCGCACGTTGGGCATTGTGGGAGAAAGCGGCTGCGGCAAAAGCATCACCGCGCTTTCCTTGATGCAATTAGTCCCTCCCCCAGGCAAGATCGAAGAAGGTGAGATTACCTATTACCAGACCGTCCATAAGACGGAATCGGCATCGACGGCGAACGTGATCGAAATCACGAAACTCAAGCCCAACAGCCGTGAGATGCGCGCCATTCGGGGCAACCACATTTCGATGGTCTTCCAGGAACCGATGGCGGCGATGCTGCCCGTGCGCACGGTAGGCGCGCAGATCATGGAAGCCATTATGCTGCACCAGCAGGTCAATAAGGCGGAGGCCCGTGAGCGCACCATTGACATCCTGGCCCGCGTCAAGCTCCCCAATCCAGACCGCATCGTCGATACCTATCCCTTCCAATTAAGCGGTGGGATGCGTCAGCGCGCGGTGATTGCGATGGCCCTGAGCTGCAACCCCAACCTGCTCATCGCGGATGAGCCAACGACGGCGTTGGATGTGACCACCGAGGCGCAAATCCTCGACCTGATGCGCGCCCTACAAGCCGAATTCAACATGGCGATTATGTACATCACCCACAACCTGGGGGTGATTGCCGAGATGGCCCAGGAAGTCGCGGTGATGTACATGGGCAAAGTCGTCGAACAAACCGATGTGGTATCCCTCTTCAGAAATCCGCAGCACCCCTACACCCAGGCTCTGCTCCGCTCTATCCCGCAACTCGACGACGTGATGGCGCGCGCCGGTAAGAAGAAACGGCTGGAGACCATTAGAGGGATGATTCCCGATCCGTACAGCATACTGCCAGGATGCTCGTTCCATCCCCGCTGCCCGCAGTTTATGCAGGGCGTGTGTGACCAACTTGCGCCCGAAGTCATCGAGACCGAGCCGGCTCACACCGTCCGCTGTCATCTGTACACCTCCCGTTCCGCGAAAACGCGAGCGAATTAAGGATACAACACTATGACCGAACACATCAATACCCAGAGTGAATCCAAAGCTCAACCGCCATTGCTGGAAGTCAAGGCGCTCAAGAAGTACTTCCCCATTCAGCGCGGATTCTTCAAAAGAGTCGTCGGTCACGTCAAAGCCGTGGACGGCGTTGATTTCTACGTCAACGAAGGCGAAACGATGGGCCTGGTTGGCGAAAGCGGGTGCGGGAAAACCACCACCGGGCGCTGCATCTTGAGGGCCATTACACCCTCCAGCGGGGAGATCTGGTTCCAGGACCCCCATCTGGGCCGGATCAACGTTGCCGAGCTGGAACACGAACAGCTTATCCAGGTGCGGCGCAACATGCGGATGATCTTCCAGGACCCGTATGCCTCGCTCAATCCCCGCATGACGCTGCTGGAAATCGTCGGCGCGCCGCTGCGGGCGATGAATCTCGCCAGCGGCAAGGAGTTGGAAGATCGCGTGGCGGAAATGCTGCGCCGGGTAGGGTTGCGTCCGGAGTATATGCGCCGCTATCCCCATGCCTTCAGCGGCGGACAGCGCCAGCGCATCGGCCTGGCGCGCGCGCTGGCCCCCAACCCCAAGTTCCTGGTGTGCGATGAGCCGGTCTCCGCGCTGGACGTGTCGGTGCAGGCGCAAATCCTCAACTTGCTCCAAGAGTTGCAAGAAGAAATGGGACTGACGTATCTGTTCGTCGCGCACGACCTGAGCGTCGTCGCGCACATCAGCGAGCGCGTGGCGGTGATGTACGTGGGCAAGATCGTCGAAATGGCGACCACGCACGAGTTGTTCATGTCGCCCAAGCATCCCTACACCGAGGCGTTGATGTCGGCCATCCCGCGTCCCGACCCCACCCCGCGGGAAAAGCGCATCCTGCTTACCGGTGAGGTGGCGAATCCGGCCAACCCGCCTTCAGGCTGCTACTTCCATCCGCGCTGCACCTACGTCAAGGACATTTGCAAGACGGAGGAGCCGACGTTCGAGGAAATCAGCCCCGGCCACTTCGTCAAATGTCATCGCGCCGCCGAATTGAATCTCAGCGGCGTCATGAATCTGGCGTAGAAGAATTCTGTGCAAAAATTGTAGGGCGATTTGGCAAATCGCCCTACGTTAATATAACAAAAATTCTGACCGCGAATGTCTGCATTCGCAGAATCCACGCGAATTTTGGCAAATTTTAAAGAAAGATTCGCGTAGATTGGCGAGATTAGCGGTTTATTTTGTACAAGGAGGAGAAATTTATGCCAAACGATTGGGAGAATCCCCAGATGGTCGGACAGAACAAGGAACCTGCCCACGCGACCTTGTTGCCATATCAAGACGCCCAAAGCGCGCTCACGGGCGACCGTAACGCTTGCGCGAACTTCAAACTGCTCAACGGCGAGTGGCAATTCAAGTGGGCACCGAACCCGGCTTCCGCGCCGGAGGACTTCTACGTCGAGCCATTCGACAGTAACGGCTGGGACACCATTACCGTGCCGGGGAACTGGCAGCTTCAGGGCTACGACGTGCCGATGTACTGCAACGTCCAGTACCCGTTCCCGCCGGACAACATGCCCGAAGTCCCCAAAGACAACAACCCGGTCGGCTCGTACCGCACCACGTTCACCGTGCCCGCAGCCTGGGCCGGCAAACAGGTGTTCATCGTCTTTGACGGCGTGGATTCGGCGTTCTACCTCTGGGTGAACGGGCAATACGTGGGCTACAGCCAGGATAGCCGCCTGCCGGCCGAGTTCAACCTCACGCCGTACCTGCGGCCCGGTGAGAACACGCTCGCCGCGCGCGTCTACCGTTGGAGCGACGGCAGCTACCTCGAAGACCAGGACTTCTGGCGCTTGAGCGGCATCTACCGCGACGTGTATCTCTTCGCGGCCCCGCCCGTTCACATCCGCGACTTCTGGGCCGTCACCGAACTCGACGCCGACTACCGCGACGCCGTCCTCAACGTCCGCGCCGACATCGCCAACTACGCCGCCGCCGATACAGATGGCTACACGTTGGAAGCCGAATTACTCGATGCCAACCGATTACGAGTTGCGAATTACGAATCACGAATCACGAATCACGAATCACGAATCACCTTCGCTATGCCGGTGGCGAACCCACTGAAATGGTCGGCGGAACATCCCAATCTGTATACCCTGCTGCTCATACTGAAAGATACGGCGGGGAATGTGCTGGAAGTGGAACGCTGCAATGTCGGCTTCCGCAAAGTCGAAATCAAGGACGGCAAAATCCTCATCAACGGCGCGGCGGTCTATTTCTACGGCGTCAACCGCCACGAGCACGACCCCGATACCGGCCACGCCGTCAGTGTCGCATCGATGATCCAGGACATCCTGCTGATGAAACGCTTCAACATCAATGCCGTGCGCACCTGCCACTATCCCGACGATCCACGCTGGTATGACCTGTGCGACGAGTACGGGCTGTACCTGATCGACGAGGCCAACCTCGAAACGCACGGCGTCTGGGACGAGCCGACCCGCGATCCCATGTGGCGGACGGCGTTCCTGGAGCGCGGCACGCGCATGGTGGAACGCGACAAAAACCATCCCAGCGTTGTCATCTGGTCGCTCGGCAACGAGTCCGGGCACGGGCCAAATCACGCAGCCATGGCCGATTGGATTCACGCCAACGACCCCACCCGCCCGGTCTTCTACGATTCGGCGGAACACGAACCCTACATCGACATCGTCAGCAAGATGTATCCCTCGCTGGAACGCCTCACCGAGCTGGCGGAAAGGCCAGGGGAGACGCGTCCGTTCATCATGGCCGAATACGGGCACGCCATGGGCAACAGCCCCGGCAATCTGAAGGAGTATTGGGACATCATCGACAAATACCCGCGCCTGCGCGGCGGGTTCATCTGGGACTGGGTGGATCAAGGGTTGCGCCGGACTGCCCCCCCCTCTGTCCCCCCCGATGGGGGGGATGAAAGGGGGGGCGAATGGTTCGCCTACGGCGGCGACTTCGGCGACTCCCCGCACGACGGCAGCTTCTGCATCAACGGCCTGGTCTTCCCCGACCGCACCATTCACCCCTCACTGTGGGAAGTGAAAAAGGTCTACGAACCGGTGCGGGTTGAGGCAGTAGACCTGTTGGCGGGGAAAGTAGACGTCATCAACCGCTATCACTTCTCCGACCTGAGCCATCTGAACATCGCCTGGACACTGCAGAAGGACGGACAGGTCATCCAGCAAGGCCAGCTTCCGAGCCTGAGCACGCCGCCCGGCGAACGGGAGCGTGTGACGATCCCGTTCTCCCCCCCTGTCTCCCCCCCACCGGGGGGGACGGAAGGGGGGGCAGGAGCAGAATACCACCTCACCCTAAGCTTCACGCTGGCGGAGGCCACGCGCTGGGCCGAGGCCGGGCACGAAGTCGCCTGGGCGCAGTTCGCCGTACCGTTCCCTACGCCGAAGGCAAAGCCACTGGATGTAGCTACGTTGCCCGCCCTCACGTTGACCGAGTCTGTCGCGCAGGCCGTGGTGGCCGGGCCGGAGTTCGAGCTGGTCTTCGACAAACAGGCCGGAACCGTGGCGGCGCTGCGCTATCGGGATCACGACCTGCTCAAGGCCGGGCCGAAGTCCAACTTCTGGCGCGCCCCCACCGAAAACGACCTCAACACGTGGGGAGATGAACGCGCCGCGCAACACTGGCGCGAAATCGGCCTGGATCGCCTGGAAGAACGCATCGAGGCAGTGGCGGTGAAACAAGTCGCGCCGCAGGTCGTCGAGATTGTGGTAAAGTCGGTGTGCGCGCCCGGCGCAGACTTCGTCGCACCGAGCACATCCGGCCCGGCACAACAGATGGAGGAGATCATGCAATTCCTCTCGTGGGCGCTGGATAAGGCGCTGTTGCGTGCGTTCTGCGCGCACCTGAACATGCCTTACGACAGTTTGCCGGGGACGATCAAGGCGGCCAAGATCAAGGGACTGCTCACGCCGTTCGCCCAGGAGAACCGCCTGCAAGAGCTGATGTTGAACCTCTACCACTTCCTCAAAGAGAACGCGCCGGAGAAAATTCGGCCTGAATTCGAGGCGCGGCTCTTCCAGAATCAGATGAGCGCGCCGCAAGTCAAAGCGCCCGCACGGTTCGACTGCGCGTACACCTACACGATCTACGGCAGCGGGGACATCGTCATCGAGCACCACGTCAGGCCGGAAACGCCCGGATTGCCGTTCCTGCCGCGCATCGGCCTGCAGATGACGGTGCCGGGCGGCTACGAGCAGTTCACGTGGTACGGGCGCGGTCCGCACGAAAACTACGTAGACCGCAACTACGGCGCGCAGGTGGGCCTCTACAGCGGCACGGTGGACGAGCAATATGTGCCGTACATCGTCCCCGAAGAAAACGGCAACAAAACCGAGGTACGCTGGGTCGCGCTGACGAACGACGCCGGTGTGGGCTTGCTGGCAGTGGGCGCCCCGTGGTTGGAAGTGAGCGCGCATCACTACACCACCCAGGACTTGACCGAGGCCACCCACACCTACGAGCTGCACCGCCGTGACGACATCACGCTCAACCTGGACTACGCCCAATCCGGCCTGGGCAGCGCGAGCTGTGGGCCGGGCCGCCGGCCGGAGTACCAGCTCAAGCCGGTGGAAACGCGCTACCGCGTGCGGCTGCGCCCCTTCTCCCAGGCGGCGGAATCGCCGATGGCGTTGAGCAAGCAACAACTATAAAATACCTTCTTTCTCAGCAGATTAAGCAGATTTAACAGATCGGTATGTCAACCGATCAGAAATCTGCTTAATCTGCTAAATCTGCTGACAAAATGATGAATACATCTTGTCCCGATCGCAAAGACTACCGGCTGGCCGTCCTGATCGGCGTTCTTGCGCTGGCGCTCTACGTGCGCACGCTGGCGCCGGACGTGCTCTACCACGACAGCGCCGAGTTTCAAACGCTGACCTACACGCTAGGGATGACCCATTCCACGGGCTACCCGATCTATCTGTTGGCAGCGCGCGTGGTAGGATTTCTGCCGCTGTATTCTCCCGCCTGGCGCGTTAACCTGTTTTCGGCGTTGTGCGCGGCGTGGACGGTGAGCGGCGTCTACCTGCTGGCGCGCTACTTCACGCCGAACCGCATTGGCGCGGCGTTGGGGAGCGCGGCGCTGGCGCTGTCGTACACGTTCTGGTCGCAGGCGATCATCGCCGAGGTCTACACGCCGGGCATGGCCGTGCTGACGGCGGTGTTGCTACTGCTGGCCTACTGGCAGCGCGAGCCGTTCGCGCGGCGGCGCGCGCTGGCGTGGGCCACGGCATTGACGTGCCTGGCGCTCGGTGTGCATCTCTCGGCGGCGCTGATCGCGCCGGCTGCGCCCCTGTTTGTGCTGTGGGTGCTGGCGTTCCGGCCCAAAGCGCAGTGGTGGCCCTGTATGCGCGCTGCGCTCATCGGGTTCGGCGTCGGCATAACGCTCTACTTCGGAACGTTCATCCTGATCGATCTCCACAACCCGCCCTCCAGCTTCTTCCAGATGACGATGGTCTCCTCACGTTCGGCGTGGGGCCTGGAGCTTACCGATATGGACAACGTCTTCGAGCGGTGGTGGCTGACGTTTATGAGCGCGCAGTGGCGCAGCGCGATGTTCCCGGAAGACGCCAGCTTCGCCGTATCTATCAGCAACTACCTCACCCGCGTTTTGAGCCAGGAGTTTTCGCTGTGGATGATCGGATTCGCCGTACTGGGCCTGGGTGAGATCAACCACAGCGCGCGGCAACTTGCCAGGCGCAGCGGAAACCCGGATCTCGACGATGCGAAAACGCGCGCTAAAGCGTTCATCAAGTCCATTCCCACCGCACCGGCGCTGAGTCTGGGCGTCTTTATGGTCGTGGCTTACCTGGTTATGGTGGCGTTCATCCTCAATTATCATCCAGGGGATGAGTACGTGTTCTATCTCGGCACGTATATTTATATCGCCACGGCCATCGGTGTGGGGATTGGGCGGACGCTCGAGTGGGCCAAACGCTTTCTGGCAAAACGCAAAAACTGGACGCGCCGCCTCTACCCGCTGGTGGCGGTGCTGTGCGCGTTGATCGTCGTCACGCCCTACGCCGGTCCGCGCTGGGAGGCGCTCAAGGCCGGCAAAGGGACGTTCGTGCAAGAAACGTATCCCTATCCACTCGAAAACCTGAGAGAGCCGCGCATGATTTACACGATGCGCCTGCAACTCTTGCCCGAAAATGCATTTGTCGTGATGAACTGGCGCGCGGTGTATACGATGTATTACCTGGCGCACGTGGAGAAACTGCGCCCCAACATCATCCTCAAAGAGGCAACGCCGTTTGGCAGCAACGGGCAGATTGCCGACAGCCTGTTAGCAGAAATAATCGAGACTGTGCGCGCCGGCGACCGTCCGGTCTACGTGGATCAGGTGTATCCGGGGCTGCGAAATCACTTCCGCGTTCTACCGGGAGCGGGGGGGAATTTCTACCGGTTGACGCTGCGGCCATGATCAAATATCGCCATATCGCCGGGGCGCATTTCAATTCAGGGGCAAAAGCCAGATAAACGTCTGATTTAACCGCAGAGTTCGCAGAGAACGCAGAGGGATTTTTAAATCTCTGTGAACTCTGCGTGCTCTGCGGCACGATATAGGGAACGGTCGCCCCAATTCTGAAATGCACCCCCGTAGTGGATTGAAGAGTGAAGTTGTCTGTGATACAATAAAGGTAGAGGAAATATAGCTATGTACAAACCTATACCGGAAGAGTTCGAGAGCATCGAAGCCGCAAGCGACTTCTGGGATACCCACGATTTAAGTGATTACTGGGATCAAACCAGCGAGGCGCACTTTGAGGTCAATCTTGGCCGCAGAGTTATCTTGGTGCCTTTGGAACAGAATGTAGCGCATCAATTAGCGAGTGTTGCCAGACGGCAGGGCTTATCCACGGAGACTCTGGTGAACGTATGGCTCAACGAGCGGCTTCAACAGGTCAAAATGCCTGCGTAGACCAGGATGAAGAATGTTAAGGCCTGGCTCAAGTTCATCCTTAACCGGCCTGCAATCCGTCTTTGTTTGATCCTCGCCGTTTATTGTGCGTTGCTCCTGCCCACGGTGAGCCGCCAGGGCATCTCCTGGGACGAGCAGACCGACCTCGACATCACGCGCGCTTACCTGAAGCCTGGCGGTTGGCTGCGCGGTTCGGATTCCGATCCAAGCCAGACGCGCCTGCCGATGGCTGCTGTCGCCGCAGTGTACGCGCTGCTGCGCACCGATGATCTGCTCACTGCACGGTTAGTCAGTTGTCTGGTCGGCGCGCTGACCATCATTGGCGTGTATGTGTTCTGCAAGCGCGACTTCGATAGCAAAACGGGGCTGCTTGCCGGCGCTATGCTCGCTACCAGTCCATTTTTCCTCTCCTTTGCCAAAACCGCTTTCACCGAAACCGACATTTACGTCGCCTGCGCCGTTGTCTGGTTGTTGGTGGCGACATCCCGTTTGCGTGAGAGTGGCACGCCAGGCCGGGCGGCAGTCACGGCGGTGGTGCTGGGATTGGCATTGTCGGCCAAGTTCACCACCGTCGTCATCTTCCCGGCGATCGTTTTTTACATCCTCGCAGAGAATGAACCACGGAGACACAGAGAACACGGAGAACAAGCGGAAAATCTCTTTGACACCCGCAAAAGCATAACTTCTCGAAAGCTGTGGCCGGTCTCCGACCGTGTCACCACAGAGACAACAGCGGGCACGCTTAGAGACCGGCCCGCCCAAAACAGCAACGCCAACCCGACTATACGACTGACGACTACCCGACTAACCCCACGCGAACTCCGCAACGGTATCGCTCTCCTGGCGTTGATGAGCGCTGCTATCCTCTTCGGCTGGCTCGATCTCAACAGCATGGCGCCCGAATGGCGCGATGAAGCGCTGCTGCGCCTGCACTTCATCCTCGCGCTTGGTGGGTGGATCGCAGTCTTGGTTTGGGCATGGCGTCACCGTCACAAGCGTGTTGCACCGTGGCTGATAGCCGGCTTCGTGCTGGCGCTGGCTCTGGGAACGACTATGGTTGTCCCGCCGGAACACCTTACAAATCCCCAAATTATCAACAGTCTGATCGACAGATTCGAGAATGAGATGCAATGGTCCCCGGCCTTCATGGGCGAGGCCGCCGCGCTGCATCTGGCCTGCGTGCTTTTCAAATCCAGCCCACTGCTCGGCGCGGGCTTGCTGATCAGCCTGTTCACTGCCGCGCTGCAATGGAAGGCCCGGTCAGAAGTGCGCTTGCTGCTGCTCATCGTCGGCTGTTATTTTCTGGGACTGGTGCTGTTGCCGCTGGCGCAGACGTTCTACATGATGCCGGTGCTGCCGATTCTGGCGATTCTGGCAGCGGATCAGTGGTTCACGCTTATGGCGCGGAAGAAACCTTTAGCGATGGGCATGGGCGCCGTGGCTGTTGTCATGCTCTGTGTTGATCTCGTGCTGTGCTACCCGGACTTCAACATGAACGGCTACCAATGGGTAGGCGCCCGTTACATCGGAAACCGGGCGACGCTCGGCTACCGCAGCATCGTGCAGACGCCTTCGGATGGCGTGGAGCAAACGGTGCGCTGGGTGAGCGAGCACGCGCGTCCGGGCGATCGCGTGGTGGTCTATGCCTACCCGTGGCACATTGTCGAGGCGGCCGGCCGCAATTCAGAGGTGCGCTTCACGCGCGGGCAATACAACTCGGTGCGCCTGCGCCCGGATTATGTGATCGTCCACATCAACCACACCATCCGGCAAAGTTGGGCAGCCTATTTTACGGGCGAGGTCAACACGACACGCGGGGATAACATCTTCTGGGAACCCTATGACGCGGAGTGGTTACACAACCACTACACCAAAGTCGCCACCGTGCCCCGAGCATTCGGAATCGAAATGGCGAGCGTTTGGGAAAGAACCGATCGCCTGAAGGCTAAATGAAACGACAAGGTCGGAGGCGGGTCGGTGATATGCGCAGAGAGCAAAAAAATCCATGATACAATAATGGAGTGTCTGACATTCGGATGGAAAAAGGAAGCTTGTACCCCTTCCCCGCCGCTATGAAGCGCGCCGACGGTTCGGCCCGCTTCGCCTACGTCACGCTGCTGATGATGAACGACAACTATCTGCCCGGCGTGCTGACGCTGGCCTACGGCCTGCGCCGCCAGAAGACACAGGCCGACCTGGTCTGCCTGGTGACGCCGGAGATCACGGCGGAGGCGCGTTACGCGCTGGGGCTGCTGTTCGACCACGTCGTGGAGGTCGAACCGCTCTTCGTCCCCTACAAGCGACGGCAGGCGCGGCAGTACATCCCCTACGTCTTCACGCGGATGCACATGCTGCGTCTCGGCGCGGACGGCGATCTGGGGTTGCGCTATGAGAAGCTTGTCGCGCTCGACGCCGATGTGCTACCGATCAAGCACTACGATCACCTGTTCACGCTCGCCACGCCCGCGGGCATCCTCAACGAGTCCAAGGCGCACTTCCTGGATTACGACGCGGACGGGAAATACATCATCCCGCCGAGCGTGGCAACCGACGGCACATGGCGCTGGCACGAAGCCTACAACCCCATCTGCCCGCACGGACAGCCGATCCCGCAGGCGATCACCGACCGGGTGAAAGACGATCCCAGCAACATGGGCGTGAACAGCGCGCTCATCGTCCTGCAGCCTTCGATGGCCGAGTTTGTGGCGGTCAAAGCCGACATCCAGCAGCCCGAAACCCTGCGCTACATCGGCGATCTGTTCGAGTGGCCCGATATGCAATACCTCACCATGCGCTGGTCGGGCACATGGCATAATGTAGACATCCGTTTCTGCGGATTCAGCGGCTATCCCAACCTCAGCGTGCTGTTCGGCACACACTACGCGGGTCTGAAGCCGTGGCACTTCCACAAAGCACAGGCGATGGCGCGTTATGGCCGGTTCGAGGATTTCCAGTACTGGTTCAAGCAGTACACGGCGATGGTCACGAAAACCTATCCCAAACTGCAAAAGGTCAAGCGGCTGGAGTGGCTGTTAAGGCAAATTAAAGAACTCAACGCCACATAATACCCGGAATTATGCTATACTATCAGCAGATGACACAGTCACCAAAGGGAGGTGAAAATGACAGTGCAGGTTACTATAGATTTACCAGAGACAGTGTTCTCCACATTTCGACAAACACCAGACGTGTTTGTGCGCGAAATGCGTCTGGTATCTGCCGTCAAATGGTACGAACTAGGCCAACTCTCTCAAAGCAAAGCTGCAGAAGTAGCAGGGATCAGTCGTCAGGAATTTTTACACAGTTTGGCGCGTTTCAATGTCTCACCATTCCAAGTGACGTCTGGAGAACTAGCCGAGGAATTTGCTCGTGAGTCATAGACAATGGGTAGTAAATGCTTCACCAATCATCTTACTGGGTGACATAAATCAACTGCAACTCTTGGAAGCGCTTTGTGCCAAACTGGTTGTTCCTAGAGCCGTTGTCACCGAAATCCTTGCCGGCCCCCACGAAGATGAAGCGCAACGTTGGATACAGGGGCGAGGTGCATCCTTTGTCTACGAACAATCATCTATGGATTCTGTTATTGTTGGCTGGGACTTGGGTGCAGGTGAGACCGCAGTACTGACTTGGGCACGGCAACACCCAGAATACGAAGCAATTCTGGATGATCGCGCCGCACGGGATTGCGCTACAACCCTGCGTATTCCGGTCCGAGGGACATTGGGCGTGATTCTGACAGCCAAGCGCGCAGGTCTTGTGCAACAAGTGAAGCCGTTGTTCAATGCGTTGATTGATGCGGGATTACGCATCTCACCCGAAGTTCTGTATATGGCGTTACATCTAGCCAAAGAGACAATATAGTTCTATAGCACAAAACACCGCGCCGAAATCACCAAATCCCAGGCTGAGCAAGCTGGCGCGGCTTTGAAAGGCTTTGCCAGCATGTTAGGGTGGGTGAGGCATTCAAACAGGTGAGCACTAACGTCGCGCGTTGTCCCAATGATGGGGCGACTGCCCCTGCCGGCACCAAGTTCTGCCCGGAGTGCGGCCGCCTGATGCTCCAGCTCGTCGTCAATGCGTGCCCCAACTGCGGTGCCGAAGCCAAAGGCGCGGAGTTCTGCCCGGACTGTGGCACGAAGATGCCCTAAGCGTTCGTAAAAGTATAACTTCCCGAAAGCTGTGGCCGGTTTCCGACCGCGCCACCATGGGCCCAGACCCGGGCGGACACGGTCAGAGATTGGCCCGAGTGGGAAGTTGTTTATTTACAGTCCCTAAGGCCAGACGCAGATACACAACAGGAGTCAACAAAATGGCAGGTTAGCTGCCCTCTTTCTTAAACACGATGAGCATCTTCCAAAAAATATTCCACCCGTGGGACCTCGATCCGGCTGCCGCGATCGCGCTGCAGCGGGAACTGGCTGCCAAAGTCATCCGCAAGACGGCGTTCGGCCCCGTGACGACGATCGCGGGCGTGGATGCCAGCTACCGTGACGGCATCGCGCGGGCGGCCGTCGTTGCCTTCAGTTTTCCCGGCCTGGATATGCTGGACTATGTCACGGCGGAGCGCCCCGTGGACTACCCCTACGTGCCCGGCCTGCTCAGCTTCCGCGAAGCGCCCGCCGTGTTGGATGCGCTGGAAAAGCTCCCGCTCACGCCCGACCTGCTGATCTTCGATGGGCACGGCATCGCCCACCCGCGCCGCCTCGGGATTGCCAGCCACGTGGGACTGCTGGTGGATAAGCCGTCCATCGGCTGCGCCAAGAGCCGGCTGGTAGGCCGGTATGAGGAACCGGGGCGCGAGCGGGGTAACTACACCTACCTCCACGACGCCGGCACCGCTGGCGAAGGCAACGACATCATCGGAGCGGTGGTGCGGACACGCACCGGTGTCAAGCCCGTCTTCGTCTCCATCGGACACCGCATCAGCCTGGACGCCGCCATCGACGTCGTGCTGGTCTGCGGGCGCGGCTACCGTCTGCCCGAACCCACCCGCTTGGCCGACCGCATCGCCGGCGGAGAAGATGTACCCATCATGCCCACCACGCGCTAACAAAGCCGATCCTCTTCGCTCTCTGGACAGAGGCAACAGAGGCAGGGAGCGAAGGATGCAAAAGACTGAAAGAAAAATCCGTTAAAATCCGTTCAATCCGTTGACATAAGCAAGGAGAAGACTGTGCCACTGCCATACGACATCACCAAAGACGATCTGAGTCGCTTTACCGGACGCGGACCGGCCTTCGTCACTTTTGGGGAAACGATGGTGCGCGACACACCCGCCGATGGCGAGCGCCCGGAGCGCACGCGCCAGGTGCACCTCTCGATGGCGGGCAGCGAATACACCCTGGCAATCGGCCTGGCACGCTTCGGCATCCCATCGAGCTACATCACCCGCGTTCCCGATAACCCCTACGGGTGGATGCTGCGCAACATCGCCCGTGAGAACGGCGTCAACACCGAGTATTTCGTCTGGGCGCCAAAAACCGAACCCATCGGGCGCTTCATCTACGAAATCGGGCGCACGCCACGCCGCGACACCGGCGTCTACCAGCGCATGTTCTCCGCCGCCTCCAAACTCGATGCGGGGATGGTGGACTGGCAGACGGCGCTGAAGGACTGCCAACTCTTCCACACGTCGGGCATCACCTTTGGGCTGGCAGCGCACAGCAAATACGAGCGCAACTACCTGCTAGCCGCCTTCGAGGAGGCAATGGCGCACAAGCCTGCCAACTGTCTGGTGGGAATGGACTTCAACTACCGCGCCACGCTCTGGTCGGTGGAACAGGCCAAGGCCGTGCTCACGCCGCTGGTCACAGACCACATCGACGTGTTGGTAACGACCATCGAGGACATGGCGAAGCTCTACGGGATGGGCTGCGGGCAATACAGCGCCAAACAGATTGACGACGGTGACATCGGCCCCATCGAGGATGACGACATCCGCGCCTTCGCCGCCGAGGTGTGCGCGCGCTTCAATACCAAAATCGTCGCCATCACCATCCGCTACCCCGACAGCTTCGAGCAACACCGCTGGGAATCGGCAGCTGCGGATGCGGACGGCAACTTCTTCCGCTCGCCCGCCGTCAAACCCGTCACCCTCTGGGATCGCCTCGGCGGCGGCGACACGTGGAACGCAGGTTTCTACTATGGCCTGCTCACCGAAAACTTCACTCCCGCTGGTATCGAAAAAGGCATCCTCGTGGGCGACGCGGCGACGCGCCTCAAGCAAACGCTCCTCTTCGACCTGCCCATCATCGATAAGGCCGAAGTTCAGGCATTAATGAAAACCGACGTGGCAGGTGGGGGAAAGAGAACGGCACGGTAGGCTCAACGGATTGGGACAGATTTGCCAGCTTATGATACAATGATGAAGGGCGTTAGGATGTGTTTTAACGAACTGTAAGATAAGCGGCAAGCTTGTAGAGGAGGTATGATGGCAACAGAACAAAAATACATCACAATACCCAATGTTAGCTTTGACCTGGAACAACTACTCGACATCATCCGGCAACTGGATGAACCTGTACGGCTTCGGATGGTCAAAGTATTGACGGAAACGATGGCGGAATCCCAACGAACGACAGATGCCAAACCGCTAGCTGGACTTGATCAAGAAACCTCTCGACTCAGGCTGGACTGGATAGGTTGCCTGAGCGATCTACCCAACAAGCCAACCTCTGTAGAACTTCAACACCAAATACTATCCTGGTGGGAAGAATGAAATACCTGCTGGACACGAATATCCTTCTGGAGCTGTTGCTGGCACAGGATCGTGCAGATGAAGTCAAAACGTTTCTACAAACTATACCACCTGCCGAACTCTGTCTATCAGAATTCTCCCTGTACTCTCTCGGCATTATTCTGTTTAGGCGCCAACATCACCGCGAATTTCTAAAAATGACGAAGGATCTGCAGGACAATGGTATCCAACTCACACGAATTACAGCAAACGAATTACCCAATGTAGCTTCAATAGCACAACAATTCAGCCTGGATTTTGATGATGCCTACCAGTATGCAATAGCAGAAAAGTTCAACCTGACCATTGTGAGCTTTGACCATGATTTCGACCGTACAAAACGCAGTCGGAAAACACCCGAAGAAGTTCTGAGAGAGCTTCCATAAAGCCGCGACGTCTTGCTCTTGCCACGTCACAACACAAAGGAAACCACAATGCACAAAATCGAAAAACTCAACCTCATCCGTGAAACGGGCGTGATTGCGATTATGCGAGCGCAAAGTTCGGCGCAACTGCTCGCGGCGGCGGATGCAATCAAGGCCGGCGGCGTGCGCGTCATCGAAGTGACGATGACGACGCCCGGCGCGCTGGACGTGATCGCCGAGGCGACGCAGCGTTACGGCGATGCCGTGCTCTTCGGCGCGGGGTCGGTGCTGGACGCCGAGACGGCGCGCGCGGCAATGCTGGCAGGCGCGGGTTTTATCGTTGCGCCCACCCTCACCCTTGACGTGATCGCGCTGTGCAACCGCTACAGCATCCCGGTGATGCCCGGCTGCTTCACGCCGACGGAGATGCTCGCCGCTTGGGAGGCCGGCGCCGACATGGTCAAGCTTTTCCCGGCGGAGATCGGCGGGCCGGCGCTCGTCAAGGCTATCCGCGCGCCGCTGCCGCAATTGGAGATCGTGCCCGTCGGCGGTGTGGATTTGAACACGGCGGCGGACTTCATCCGCAGCGGCGCGGCGGCGCTCGGCGTGGGCAGCAGTTTGGTCAACCAGAAGTTGCTCGATGCTGGCGATATGGATGAACTGACCCGCCGGGCGGCAAGATTCATCGAAGAAGTCAAAAAGGGTCGGGAGAAATAAACAGATGGTTGGGTAGCCTGGTGGTTGGCTACCCTAACCATCCAACCACCTACCCCTCAAACCACCGACTCAGCGAATACTCCGGCTCAAACCCTACCAAATTCCGCACCTTGTCGATGCTCACCAGCGTCTCCGTGCCCACGAGCGGGCGCTTGAGCGGCACGTCGGGATAGAACCACTCGACCAGCGTCTCCGTCGGAATCCCAGCGGAGTTGTGATCGTCGTTCACGTAGACCGGGTGGCTGCCCTCGAAGTCGGCGAGCAGGCCCTTTTCGATGCACGGCTAAGGCAAAACACGCCATTCGATCAGACTATCACTGGGGGCTGTGTGTTCAAACTCTAAATCGCGACTCCAGGCGATCATATTGCCGTGAATCGTTCTTGCTTCGATATTCTCATTTTCTCCTGGCGTCGCCACAACCAGTAATTGATTCGCCTCTACGTCATAAACGTATAATGGGGTCAGTGCATCCGTCTTCCAGTATACCCATCGTCCATTGATAAACGGATCATTGTAATCGACGGGAATGAATCGATATTCACCTGTTTCGATATTGTATAGCGCCGTTGGCCCGAATGAAAAACGGGGCGCTGCCTTCCAAACAATCCACGGCATAGCGAGTCCCGGCATACTGCTCTCACGATTATCCGTCAAAGCCAGCATCTGAGCAGTAGTGAAGTTGTAGAGATATAGATCGTTACCCCGGCCTTTGTTGTCCGGCAAATCGCGCTCAACCACCAAATAATCCTCTGAAAGTTGCGGAAACATCCACATCCAGTTCGTCTCAGCGCAAACGCGCTCAATGTCATGAGATTCCTGGGTTCGTAGATTCAATCTGGCTAACACAGTATCCACACAGTCTTCGGTTTTCGAGGACTGCGTTTGTGTCCATACCAGCCAATCCCCATCGGTGTCTATACACGGCCCGGGCCAGGAATAGATCTCATTTTTTTCTTCCAAGATTACCTGATCGGTATTGTTGCGTACATTCAGCGCATGCATCTTCCAGGTGATGCCTTGTTCCGATAGGGGCGTATCAACAAAAATAAGCCAGTCGCCGCTGCGCCGCAAAGACAATAACCCAAGCTCCCCATCAGGAAATTCGGTCTGGGCGACCAGCTCAATTTCCCCGCCGGCCAATGGATACCGGTAAATGCGGTGGCGCTCCTCGCGCAACACCCAATAAAGATGTGTATCGTCCATAACTAAACGCTCTGCTTTTTGATCATGCAAACGCAATGAATGTACCGTACCCGCCGTAACGGAAACCGGTGTCGTGGACACCGTGATAGGAACGCGTTGGTGCAGCAGTGCTGTCGTGGTCGCAACCGGAGTAGCGGCCGGCAAAGCGATGGCGGTGGGAGATGCTGGCGAGAGCGTTGGAGAAAGCCGCAGTGACAGCGGTGTAGCCGTCGACGGAGAAGGAGTAGCAGAGGCGGGGTTGGTAACCGCCGGAACAACCGAGCAAGCGCTGACAATCAGTATGCTACCAACGCTCAGCAGTCTTTTTAAGTAATAAAATAAGGATCGCATCATGTGCCTCTCAAAATTGCGCAGGGAAACTTAAGTTTCCCTGCGCAGTATATTTTTGACGTTTACCAGATATGCCAGGGGTTGCCGCTTACGTATGTGTACATCGTCGGTATTGATGCACTTTGGCGATAACTGCCGGTATACCCGGCCACTGAACCGGCGGTCTCTACGTAGTAAGCTGTGCCATTACCGGGAATACTATAACCATACATGGCGACAATGTGGTTGGCGGTAACAGACCAACCTGGCATATTGCCGGTATTGCATCCTGTAACTATGGCGTAGTCATTGTTGATATCATACATCAGGCGCGAAGCCAATACTTGTTGAGAGCCTACAGAGTCAACGACATACCAGTTAGTGCTCAAGCGAGTGTTGAGAACATTCTTGACATCCGTAAGCCAAACGCCTGAGTTAGGATCAAGATTTTCTTCCTGGGCAATCGTTTCAATATCAGGAACCTGCGCAGCCGGTAAGCGAGCATCCAGGGCGACCTGGGTTGCTGCGGGGCCACAATAGTTACGATGCTCCCAGTCGTTAGGTTCCAACCACGTTCCAATCGAGAGGGTTTTACCAATAAAGCCAAACGGCGCTGCGTCTTGCAATATTGTCTGCATCTCTTGCGTGGCTCGCGCGTTTTTACGTGCGATGCGTGCAAGCTCTTCAGCCGTGGGAACATAACTAGGTTCTACCGTGTTGCGTTGCAAAGTTTATCCATCCACTTGTCTTGAATCCTCGGTGGTTATGTCTGCTGGCGGCGGCGCATCCGCTTTGACTGAGGGGGAACGACTTAGCAACATTCCTGCCACTAGCATACAAATGAAAAGTGATTTTAGCTTACACATTGATTTACCTCCCAAACTGTGTTAGTCATTGGTTTCCCAACGCCATGACAAGCTTATCACATCAAGAGGTATTTTGTCAATTAGGGAAAACCCTACCTTTTCCAAGTGCTTGATGCTATCGCAGTAGACCTCTCCCAAGACAGATGATTGGTGTCTACAGCGGATTACCCGCCGACCGGCACTCCGGCCCATGCTACCGGATGCGCGTACTGCGGACGGTTGGGGTTCACCGGGCCGCGCGGCGCGCTGACGCCGGGCAACTCGATCTCCGATGGCACTTTCAGGCCGATTAAACGGCCAAACACCGTCGGCCCTAACGCGAGTTGCAGCATCGTCCTGGCTCGGGACAAAGATAGCCAGTAGCGCGTGCCAAACGACCCCTGAAAGTCGCCGAGCCAGCCGACCGTATCGATGTCGATGCGATGCGCCCAATCATTGTGATCGATGGTCACGCCGTCCCCGGGAGCAACGTCGATAAGGTTGTACAACTTCAGCAGGATGTGCGTCCCCGCTTCTGGATACGTCGCGTGCGAACCGGCGCCCACATACCCCACCGGATGCGCGCCGATGCAGGTGAGGTCGTGGTGGCCCCACGGCTTGGTCTGGCGCGAGTCGTGGTCGGCAAAGGTGACGTAGGCCGGAGGCTCTTGGGGCCGGCCCAGGGCATCGCGCCGGAAGAAGAGCATTATCCCTTCCCAATCGCCTTCGTGATCGTTCATACCGGCGAAACTTTGGCCCCAATCGTTGTAGCTGTAGAAGAACCAGTATTGCAAGCACAAATAGTCGCCGTCGATGACCTGCCGGTAGTAATAGGTGTAGGGCGGCGTTCCCTGGAAACCGGCGCGATAGCGCTCGAGGGCGTTGACGTGCATCTTTGATGGCAGGATGAGGCGCGGAAGTTCACTCAAGGAAAAGCCCTTTGTGCTGCTTTGCAGGATTTGCGCGAGCAAACCGTTCCACCAAAACATCTGTGTGGCAGCCTTCGTTTTGGGACTGAACCAGGTGTACACCTGGCGCGCCACATGTTCGGCCAGACTGGTGCGCTGGGCGGCAGACCAACGGTAGATCAGTTCCAGTGCATCGCTGCCCCATCCACCGATCACGTCTTTGCCAAAGAGCGGTCCGACTTCCACCGAGCGCAAAAACGCTTCGGCAGACCGTCCGCGCCCGCTCAGATCGCCGGGCGCAACCTGACCGGCGGGTACGATGGGAACATCCCGATCCTTGGCGTACAACGCGCTGTACCGGAGCATATCATCGATGCGCATCGGGTAGAATTCTTCATTTTTATGGAAGCGCAAGATAGGCGCGTATTTCTCATGCAAATCGGTCATCTTCCCTCCTGTATCTCAGCTAAAGCCGCTAAAAATGATCCGGCATCCAGATGTATGGCTAACCCTTCGGCCCAGCGGATATCTAGAAATGATCCGCCACCCAGATATACGGCTGCCCCTGCGGGAACAGGGCGTTCAGCAACGGCAATACATCCCCATGCGCCGTAACCTGCGGATCGTTCAGCACGTCGCGGGCGGAGCGGTAGCCGATGACCAACTGTGTCAGCTTGTCCTGTGAAAGTTCCAGCCGCAAACCGTCGCTTGCCTTGCCCGTCACGGCGATGCTCCCCCGGTTGATGATCAGCGCCAGCGTCCCCAGGTCCGTCTGGAACGTGAGCGTGCCGGTATACCCGGCAGAGTGCGCGAGCGCCAGCCGCCGTTCCAGTTCCGGCGCGAGCTTCTCGAAGAACGGCTGCTGGTTGAGCAGGCGCAACATCCCGCTGCCGTAACGCGGGTACGTCACCATCCATTCCGCGCCGAACCGCTGCACGTACTCCGCAAACGGATGATCGGGCGGGATGAAAAGTTGCACGTCCTCGCAGCGTTTTTCCACCGCCTGCGCGGCGAAGAAGCTGAGGAGCGCCGGGAAAAGGTCGTTGCAGGGCAACGCCGCGTCGTCGCGCACTTCCACCTCGGCGACCTTCACGGCCTTATCGAAGTGATCCCAGACAGCGTAAGCCAGCAGCTTGCCGTTGGCGTCTTCCCACAGTTGCGTATCCGGCCGCGTGCCGTACCACGTCCCTTTTTCAAATTTAGTGAAATCCTCCGGCGCACGCACCACACTACACACGCGCATGGCGTTGTTAGCATTGTAGAGATCGAGCACGGCGGGCATGTCCGCCTCGCCGATGGGCCGGGTGATGTACGTCCCGCCAGCCTGTTCTCCGGCGACCTCCGCATCGCGCGTCTTGACCTTGCACTCGAAGCTCGCCAGCCCTGCCGCGTAACCGAACTTGGTGTAGAAATTCTCGATCCCAAAGAGCATCGAAATATCATAGCCTTCGGCAATCATGTAATGGACGGTATCCTCGAACAAGTGGCGCATGTAGCCCTTCATCCGGTGCTCGCGCTCGGTGTGGACACCGCCGATCCCCGCCATCCGCACCACGGTTGTGCCGACACGCATCGTGAAGTCAATCACCCAGAGATTGCAAACCGGTTTTTCCTCACCCTCGATCCACATCTCGCGCTTATGCGCGCGCCCTTCATCACTCGTCGTTATTTTCATTCACTATGCTCCTGGAATACTCTTAAGTCCACAGTCTAACATCAAAAGCCTTACAACGTCATTCGTTATTCGTTATTCGTTATTCGCCATTCGTTATTCGCCATTCGTTATTCGTTATTCGTTATTCGCCGATTCGTGACCGGAACTCCGGCACGCCCTTGATCCCCAGGTTCAGGCGGAAGAGCGCGCCCGCGCCAGGGCCTTCGATCTCCTTGCCCTGGATGTTCGCCGTGGTGACGTAGATGTCGGTGTAGTCCGGGCCGCCGAAGGTAGGGCAGGAGACTTTCTTCGCCGGGAAGGGGATGCGCAGCACTTCCGTCCCATCCGGCGCGTAGCGGACGAGGCAACTGCCGTCCCACCGCGCCGACCAGACGTAGCCCTCCGCGTCCACCGTCATACCGTCGGGATGGCCTTCCGTCGGGTCTTGTGGCACGCGCACGAAATCGCGGCGGTTGGTGATGGCGCCGGTCGCTTCGTCGTAGTCGAACAGGTAGATGACGTGCCTGGTCGTGTCGGTGTAGTACAGCCCTGTGCGGTCGGGCGTGAAACCCAGGCCGTTAGACACCCCTACGCCATCCACGACCTCGGTGAGCGTGCCGTCCGGGTCGAGGCGGTAGAGCCGCCCGGAGCGTTCCGGCGTGGGCATCGTCCCGCAGAAAACGCGCCCGGCGGGGTCGGCGATCACGTCGTTGAAGCGCGTGTTCACCTCGGCGGGGATTGCTTCGATGACCGTTTCCGTCACGCCATCGCGCCACAGCGTCACCGTGCCTTTGTCCTGGAAGAGCAGCAACGCACCGTCGGCCTGGATGGTGAAGCCGCCGATGGGCCGGCCCTCATAGCATAGCTCGTGATGCCCCGTCGCCGGGTCGTAGCGGAACAGTCGCCCGTTGGGGATATCGACCCAATACAGACGCTGCTCGTCTGGATGCCAGAGCGGGCCTTCCCCTGTGCGGCAGTTGTAATCGGCAATTAATTCTGGTTTCACTATGACACCTCCCATTGACTTAGTTTTTCTTACGTATTATACTGAGTTTACGATAAACAGATGAATTCTATTATGGAAGAACAACCACAACTCAACATTGAACGAGTCACAGCTTATTGGCAAACTGAGGCCGATGAAGCATTGCAAGTCGCGGCGCATTTGATTGAAGCTGGCGACTACTCCTATGCGTTGTTCTTTGGACATTTAGCTGTGGAGAAAATGCTCAAGGCAATATATGTTTATCGCAAGCAGCAACACGCGCCGCCGCTACACAACTTAGTGCGCCTTGCCGAACTTGCTGATCTCGACCTTGACGCCGCACAAACCGAAGCGCTGGCAACGATAACCGCGTTCAATATCGAGGCGCGGTATCCCGATCTGAAGCGGGCTTTCCGTCAACAATGCACGAGCGCGTTCACCGCACGTCATATGGCATCTATCAGAGAGGTACTGACATGGCTGAAATCCCATCTGCCATAAAAGAAAGCATCCTCCAGTTTTTGTCCCTGGTACGGGAATCCAGCCATATTGAGGCAGCCTATCTGTACGGATCGCATGTTCGCGGCACAGCCAACCAATGGAGCGATATCGATATTGCCATTGTCTCACCAGATTTCACAGAGGACAAGTTCGCAGCATTAGTAGCTCTGTTGCGCCTGGCCGCTCAGATTGACACCCGCATCGAACCTGTACCTTTCGCCCCCACAGACTTTGATCCAGACAACCCTCTGGTCAGCGAAATCCAACGCACCGGAATCGCGCTGGTGCAAAATTAATCAAAATCCCTGCAACAGCTCCAGGAACGCCCGATCCAGCTTGTGGCCGTGCCAATCCTCGTAGGCGACATCCGCCCGCCCGGAATCCACGATGCCGAATGCGCCCCGGAAATTCCACAGCGCGTAGCCGATGTTGTGCGGCGTGAGAATCTCCAGCACGTCACGGAACCACGCCAGCACGACATGATGCGGTGTGTAGTTGAACGCCCCCGCTTCGCCGCAATGCACACCGATGCCCTGCGCCGCCAGATCGATCCACGGCTGGTAGGCCTGCTCCAACTCGGCGCGGCCCCACGTCGCGCCGTAGTGCCACCCGCCGGGCCATTGCGGCAGGGGCCAGTCCATGCCATTGACCCAGCTCGCTTTGTAGTGGCTGATGCCCATCGGCTCGTAGGCGCGGCAGCTTTGGGCGATGCCGGTGTCGGCCAACTCCGGCGCGGGGATGCGCCCGTAGCCCATCCCGTCGGCGATGATCAGCCGGTCGGGATCGACCGCGCGGATGGCAGCGACCGCCGCGCGCACGACGCGCTCATGGTCCGCGCGTGTCATCGGGTAGTGCGGCGGGCGCCCCTCGCCGGGATTCGGCGGCTCGTTGACCAGATCGAAGCTCAAATCCGCCGACGTGATACCCTTATACCGTTGCGCGAAGGTCTGCCAATGGAAGCAGAAGGCATCCAGCGCATCCTGATCCTTCCACAGGTTGAACGGCTCGTCGCGTTCGCGGTTGACCGAGTAACCCGGCGCGCGGTGGAAGTTGAGCGAGATATGGATACCGTACTGCTGCCCCAGCCGCACCACGCGATCCACCTTCTCCAACATCGGCTCGTGCAGCTTGTAGGGATCATCGTCCTCGATCCAGAGCGTATAACACGCCGGGATGCGCGCGAAGTCGAAGCCCCAGTCGCGCATCCAGCGGAAATCGTCCTCGCGGAAATTGCCATCGCTTTTCACGGTGAACATCTCCAACAGGTTGAAACCTCGCCAGCGGGGTAAAACGGTTTGCATCATGCACCTCCTTACAATCGTATGGTCATCATCAGGCGAATAGACGTTCGTTGAACAGTCGCTATCAGATTTTAGCCTGTTGCTTGAAAATGGGAAATGAGCTATTTCCCTGTTACCTTTTTCGCCCAACGCCGACATACTTCATGGCTGTGCCCGGCGAACACACTGAAAATGCCATCCGCCAGGCAGGGGAAATGGTTGAGCATAATGATAACAGAAGCTTTGAATACAGCAGATTTGATCGCGGCAGCGCAGAAAGGCAGTCTGGAGGCCTTCAATGCGCTGGTGCTGACCTATCAAAGCCAGGTCTACAACCTGGCGCGTTACATCTTGCGCGATGATGCCGCCGCCGATGATGCGACGCAGGAGGCATTCATCGCCGCTTACCGCGCCCTGGGAGATTTTCGCGGCGGTTCATTCCGCGCGTGGCTTATGCGCATCATCACCAACGCCTGCTATGACCAGTTACGCCTCCACAAACGCCGTCCCACCGTCTCGTGGGACGACTTCGAGGCCCTGGACGAGGATGCCAATCCCTATCTGGTGGATCACGGGGAATCGCCGGAGGAACGCCTGCAACGCGGCGAACTCGGCGCGCTCCTGGATCGCGCGCTCGCCGGCCTGCCGCAGGATCAACGCATGGTGCTCGTGTTGGTGGATCGACTCGGTTACAGCTACGAGGAAGTCGCGCAGGTGTTGGCGATGAACATGGGCACGGTGAAATCACGGTTGTTCCGCGCCCGCGCCCGGATGCGTGAGGCGCTGCTGGCGGAACACGAACTGCTGCCCACGCGTTATCGCGGGATGATGATGGAAGCAGCGGTATAGTTTATTCGATGCACTATATTGAGAAGACCTGCATGTTCACTATCCCGGACTTGGATAGAGTGGTACACACTGAACACCCAAGCCTGCCATTTGGCGGATGTGTTCATCAAAGGCGAAGACTTCGTTAACTCCCAACCTGCGCGCCAAGGCCAAAAGTGAGCAGTCGGTATAACTCCACGCTTTATCGTCATAACGACAAAAAATATCCCAGGTAGCTGCGTCATCGGCGCCAGTGAGGTAGATAATAGGGGTGTTCCGCGCGTAATACCTGGCCTAGCTGAATAGAAGCCGCAATGGAGACGCGCATTCGCGTCCAGGTTACAAACTCATCAAACACGGTGTTCAGAATAAGCCAACGCGCAGTAGGGTGCTGCGCCACAAAACGCCGAGCAGCAGGGTGGTGTTTTTCGGAATTGATGAAAAAGGCGATCAAGGCGGAGGTATCTACGAGCATCTCTCTCATTGAGGCGCTCCATACAGCACTTCATCTATATGTTCAGCATAGTTAGTTATTGCATTATCCTCTTCTTGATACGGAATTGCCGACTCGGCTACCGTAAATGCCCCACATAACTTCCAGGTCTGCGTTTGGAATAGATCAAAGTGTTCCTGATAGTATTCAATCGCCGTCTGAATCACTTCTGGAATGGCTTGGGCGCGTTGCTGCGCGGCTTCAGAGAGCCAATTGTAGAGAGTGGCCGGCAAGGTCAATTGTACTTTATGAAACGCCGGTTGCGTATTCATTGCATACCTCCTTGTGGAATCGGGACTAAGGACCTACTGCCATTATCGTATAATTCGGTTGATATGACAAGCCTCTGATATAAGTCCGTCAGGGTTACGCGATTACGGCCCTATACCTAATGAAATAACAACCGCGTCTCCCATCGCGCTGTCCCCATACACCGCCAAACGCCCGCCTGCATCATAGAACCCAACGCGCAGAGCATACGTTCCCGCCGGGATACCAGGCAGCGGATGCGCGTCGGCAATGATTTCGCCTCGCACCCAGGTGTACGTCGGCCTGGACCCTAACGCAGGCCAGCTATCGTGCTGTGCGACGAGCGGCGCGGGCGCATCCGGTGGCGTCACGTGGACGAAGACGCTGTATGGCGCATCACCGGTCTCGCCGGCGCGCCAGTAGAACGTGACGGTGAACGGCGTCCCCGCGCGCAGCGCCGGTTCCACCGTGTATCCCACCAGTTCGGCGAATCCCGGCCCGAAATCTCCGGCAGCGTCCAGAAGGCCCGCCGGCGGCGTAAATGTGCGCTCAGCGGCAATGGTGAGCGTTGGCCCGCCCCAGGCCGCCAGAGACGATCCTGATGCGTCGGCAAGCCGCACTTCCAACGGCGCGCGCATGTCCAACGCGCGGCAGCCAATGGGCAGGTGAAACTGCGTGGCGAAACGTGTCCCGCCGGCCAGAACCCGGTCCGCCGATTCCGCCACAACCGGTAAGTCCAAACGGTGTTCTGCCAGCGTTACGGCGACACCAAATCCCTGGGCGGTTTCGGCGACGGTCTCCCAATAAAGCCACCCATCGACAGTTTCGCACGGATGGAGCACCTCCCGCCCAAGCCAAAGCCCCAACAGACGCAGCGGCGCTTCCGGCTGTAGCCGATCTCCGGTTCCCTGCTGTGGCCGGTCTCCGACCGCGCCACCCAACGCTTCAACGGTCAGGGCACTCTCCGGCAGGACCGGCAACCCGGCAGCCGGAGCTATCCTCACAGGGGCCAGCGTCACCGTGGCCTCGTCCTCACCGGCAATGTAAACGGTGAGCGTGGGTGTGTAAACGCCTGGCGGCGTCCACGGGTCGGGCGTCAGCGCGTACCGGCCCAGGACAAGCGTTTCGGCAGGCCAACGCGAAGGCCGATAATCGCCGCTGGCCGGCGTGCCGTTGAAGCGTCCCCACTCGTCGCCGCGCGCGTCCAGCAGGCGTAACACCACCTGGTAGAAGCGATCCTCGGGAGCATCCTGCCTCAGAGTCATCCAGTAAGTCCACACATCCAACGGCGTTCCGGCGGGCTGTGGCGTCTCCGGCAGGCGATAGCCCCACAGCGTCAGGCCGGGCAGTGTGGCCTGCAGCGACTGCACGGTGAGTGACGGTTCGGCAGGAAAGTCAGGGCGGCGCTCCAGGGCAAAATACCGCAATCCCAGGCCGTAGAACTGCGCCACCGTGGTCTCCTGGCCCAGCGTTTCCAACAGGGCCGGAACGATGCCGGTCGGATCGGTGACGTTTTCCAACCAAGTGACCAGCCACACGCCGGACGCCTCTTGCAAAGCGGCGTTGAGCACAGGCGCAGTATTGTCGTAGTGCAACACGTGATTCACGTCCAGCAGTTTGTCATCGGGCAGCGGCAGCAACCCTTCAAATCCCGCGTAGTAGGCCCAGGCCGGAAAGACGGAGCCGGTCTCGACGATGACAACGTCGCCGGACGCACGATGTGCTGCGACGTAGCCGGCAGCGCCGCGCCAATCCTCGCGCGCGTAGGCCGGATCGGTGAGCAAGTGCAGGTCGGCGCGCACGGCAACGGCGACGAAGAACAAGCTGCACGCCCCGAGCCAGACATGGGCAAAAAGGCGCACGTTCCGATTTCTCAGCATCCGCGCCAGCCCCCACCCTACCGCCAGTGCTAACAGCGGCAGTGGCGCCAGAAACGAAGCGTGGCGGGTGCCCCATTTCGGCAGATCGCGGAAAATCAGCGCCATCGCGCCCACGGGAAGCACATACAACAGAGGATACAACCCCGCATAAGGACGCCGACAAGCCAAAAGCAACACCGGGAACGTCGCCAGCACAAGGAAGCCACCCATTACCATCTGCGAAGCAGCCGGCCAATAATCGGAGACCGTCATCCCGGCTATGGTGATGCGCAGGAATTCGGCGACGGGCAGATGCCCGGCCCAATAAGTCGCATTGGCGTCCAGCGAACCCAACGCGCCAATCCCCCACGGGACAAACAGCGCGCCGGCCGCGAGCGTCGGCCAGAACATATCCCGCAACCATGCGCGCACAGCGAGCCTCGGACGGCGCAGCAGCACAACAAGCGCGAACAATCCCTGCCCGGCAAGCCAGAAGGCAGAGAGCGTGAGCGTGGCGAGCGCGCCGAACAGCGCGCCGCCCCACAGCCAGGCCCAGCGACGGCGGACATGCGGCGTTGTAGCATACAGCGTCTCGATCAACGCCATGCCGGCGAGCGACGTCCAGGCGATGAACGGGCCGTACATGCGCGTCTCCCGCGAAGCCCAAAGCAGCGGCGTGGCGAGCGCGCCGAGCACCAGCGCCCAGGTCGCGGCGAGGCGTTGGCCGGTGAGACGGCAGGCGATGCGAGCCAGCGCAGCCAGGGTGAGCAGCCCAAAGAGGACCGCGGGGAAGCGCAGCGCGAACTCGCTCGTCCCGGCGAGCGGCTGCCATGCGCGCAGCAGCAGATAGGACAATGGCGGGATCAGCTCGCGCATGCTCAGCGACAGCATTTCGCCCAACGGCAGCCGGGTCACCCACCACAGATACGCCTCGTCGTACCACAAGCTCGGCCCGCCGAGGTTCCACATGCGCAGCGCAAACGCCGCGAACAGCAGAGCAACGATGCTCAGCCAGAAATAACCACGGAGACACGGAGAGCACAGAGATTTCTTAGCATCTTCTTCGTGTGCTCTGTGCCTCTGTGGTGCAAAATGTGCGCTTTCGCTACCCATGACTCGTTACACGTTTCACCGCGTCAGTTCCCCGCGCAAATCCACCTGCATCTGCTGCTTGATGATGGAGACATCGCTTTCCCGGCTGAACAGGTAGAACAGCTTCGCCAGCGCCGCTTCCACGGTCATATCGTAGCCGCTCACCACGCCGACGCGGGCCAACGCCGAACCGGTCGCGTAGCCTTCCAGGTCCACCGTCCCCTTGAGGCATTGCGTACAATCCACAATCACAGCGCCGCGCGCGATGGCGTCTTCCAACGCCGCCATAAACGCGCGGTTGTTGACCGGGCCGTTCCCCACGCCGTAAGTTTCCAGCACCAGCCCTTGCAGCGGCGGGCGCAGCACGTTGGCGATGAAGTCCGCGGTCATTCCCGGAAAAAGGCGCAACGTCCCCACATGCGCTGAACCGATAGGCTGAACCCTGAGAGGACTCGGTGCCGGCGGCGGCAGGATACGCTCCCAATGCACGTCGATGTGGATGCCCACCGTGCCCAGCGGCGGGTAATTGGGCGAGTCGAAGGCGTCGAAGCCGACGGCGTTGACCTTGACGGCGCGGCAGCCGCGCAGTAGCTTATCGCCAAAATACAGGCAGACTTCGGGAATGGCGTAATTCGCCGCGATCTGCATCACGGTGATGAGATTTTCGCGCGCGTCGTTGCGCACCTCCCACAGCGGCAGTTGCGATCCCGTGAGGATCACCGGTTTCGCCAACCCTTGCAGCATAAACGGCAGCGCCGACGCGGTGTAGGCCATCGTGTCCGTCCCGTGCAGGACGACGAAGCCGTCGTAATCGTTGTAGTGCGCGGCGATGTCCCGCGCGATTTTGAGCCAGTCGGCGGGCGTCATGTTGGATGAATCCAGCAGCGGATCGTACTCGTGGATGGTGTAGTCGGGCATGGCAGCATCACGCAGTTCCGGCATCGCCGCCAGTTGCGCCGCGAGGTAGCCGGGCGCAGGCGCGTATCCTTCCGCCGTCGGCTGCATCCCGATCGTCCCGCCGGTGTAAACGATGTAGACCCGTTTTTTCACCATGCCTTCTTATTTTTAGTCAGCAGATAAAGCTGTCATGTTCAACGCCTGCACCACGAAAGCCCACATGTCGGCGCGCTCGGCGATGAGGACGGCAGTGGGCTTCCCCGGCCCGTGTCCGGCGCGCGTCTGGATGCGGATGAGGATTGGCGCGTCGCCTTGCTGCGCGGCCTGGAGCGCCGCCGCGAATTTGTACGAGTGTGCAGGCATCACCCGATCATCGTGATCGCCGGTGAGGATGAGCGTCGGCGGGTAAACGGCGGGTTTTGCATTGTGCAGCGGCGAATAGGCATAGAGCGTGCGAAACTGTTCAGGATCGTCAGCGCAGCCGTAGTCGCTCACCCATGCCCAGCCGATGGTGAACTTGTGGAAGCGCAGCATGTCCATCACCCCCACCGTAGGCAGCGCCGCGCCGAAAAGGTCAGGCCGCTGGGTAAGGCACGCTCCCACGAGCAGGCCGCCGTTGGAGCGCCCTTCGATGACGAGCCTGGGCGGAGAGGTAATCTTTTCCGCGATCAGATACTCGGCGCAAGCGATGAAATCATCGAAAACGTTCTGCTTCTGGTGGACTGTCCCCGCTTCATGCCACGCCTCGCCGTACTCCCCGCCGCCACGGATGTTGCCGACCGCCAGCACGCCGCCCATCTCCAGCCACACCAGCCGCCACACCATAAAGACCGGCGGCTGGGCGATATTGAACCCGCCATAGCCGTAGAGCAAGGTGGGATTTTGACCGTCCTTACACCAGTCGCGGCGATGCACGAGGAACATCGGAACTTGCGTCCCGTCCTTGCTGGTGACGAAGACCTGTTCCGTCTCGTAAGCCGCCGCATCGAAGTCGATGTTTGGCGCCGCCAGCACTTCACTCGCGGCGCGCTCGAAATCGTAGCGGTAAACTGTCGGCGGGTAGAGGAAGGAATGAAACGTATAGAATAGCTCCGCATCCTCACGGCGACCGTGGACTTCGAGCAGCGATCCCAACCCCGGCAGTTCAATCTCGCCGCGCGGCGCGCCGTCCAATCCAAAACGCAGCAATTGGTGATGCGCGTCGTGCAAATAGCGCGCCACAAACTCGCCGTGCGCCAGCGTCACGTCTTCGAGCGTGTCGGCGGCTTCGGGGATGAGTGTCCGCCAGTTTTGCCGCTGCGGCTGTTCGATATCGACAACGAGGACTTGCCCGCGCGGAGCGTGCCAATCGGTGAGGAAGTAAAATTCGGAGCCGGTGTTGCCGATGAAGTTGAAGCGGGCGTCGAATGTAGGGATCAACTCCACAAATTCGCCGTCGGGTAACGATTTGTAGAAGACACAGTTGCGCCGGTCCGTGCCCTGCGAGACGAGCAGCACCAAATAACGCCCATCGTCGGTCACTTCGGTGTAGAACCCCCATTCTTTGTGGTCAGGGCGTTCGTAGACGAGCACATCCTCCGTCTGTGGCGTATTGAGGCGGTGCAAATAAACCTTCTTGTGATAGTTCGTCCCGGCGTATTCCGTCCCCGACTCCGGCGCGGCGTAACGCCCGTAGAAGAAGCCGCTGCTATCCGGCAACCACGCAGCCGCGCAGAACTTGCTCCACTCGACCACGTCCGGCAGGTCCGCGCCGGTTTCAATGTTGCGCACACGCCACGTCTTCCAATCCGAGCCGCTGGCGCTGACGGCGTAGGCCAGCCATTGCCCGTCCCAACTGACATCGGCGCCGGTCAACGCGACCGTGCCATCGGCAGAAAGCGTGTTGGGATCGAGCAGCACGCGGCCTTCGTCGCCGGGCGTCGCCATCACATAAAGCACATCCTGGTTTTGCAGGCCGCTGTTGCGGAACTGGAACGTGCGCCCGCCGCGTTTGAACGGCGCGCCGAACTTGGGAAAGTCCCACAACTCGGTCAGCCGCGCACGGATCGCCTCGCGGCCCGGAATTTGTTCCAGGTAGGAGAACGTCAGCGCATTCTGCGCTTCGATCCACGCCTGCGTCTCCGGCGCGTTGAGGTCTTCCAGCCAGCGGTAGGGATCGGGAACGAGCGTCCCGTGATAGTCGTCCACCTGCTCAACGGTATGCGTATGAGGATAGCGCAATCCGGTCATCATACGAGCCTCCAGGAAAAGATAGGGTCAGCAAACTGCATCAGCCAAAGTATACGTGCATCTGGGAAACTGAAAAGCCCACCCCTGGCACATACCAGGGCCACAACATCCACGCTCCGCGGGAAACGCCAGTTCCCCGTTTCAAGCTGCGAGAGGGCACAAACGCGGATCTGGTGATCTGCTTGAAGCAAAATACAGTTGGGGCAAAAGCCAGATAAACGTCTGATTTAACCGCAGAGTTCGCAGAGAACGCGGAGAAATTTCTGGCAACTCTGCGGACGCTGCGTACTCTGCGGTGCAATTAAGAAAAGTCGCCCCCATTCTGAAATGCACCCGGGAACTGTGACATATTGACCTGTCCGATTAGCCGTGCTACAATCTAAGTATGCTGGCTAAGCCCCAACCACCTGACTCATGACGATCTGACGAACAAAGACTATTTTCGGAGGTCACGATGCCAAAAGGAAAGAAGAACAACACTGCTCACCATCCTAAAGAAGCCGTGGTACAAGAGCCTGCCGCACCAGAAGTGAAGGCCGCCAGCGCGCCTCCACCGCCGTCCCCAAAAGAGGATGGCAAACAGCCGCGCAAAAAACTCAAGCGGAAGGTCTACGAAGAAGAACTGCGCAAGCTTCATATCGAACTGGTCAAACTGCAATACTGGATCAAGGAGAAGGGCCTGAAGGTCGTCGTCATCTTCGAGGGACGCGATGCAGCCGGAAAGGGCGGCGTCATCAAGCGCATCACCGAATGTCTGAATCCCCGCATCTGCCGGGTGGAGGCGCTCGGCACGCCTTCGGACCGGGAGAAGACGCAGTGGTATTTCCAACGCTACGTAGCTCGCCTGCCCGCCGCCGGGGAAATGGTGCTCTTCGACCGCAGTTGGTACAATCGCGCGGGTGTGGAACACGTGATGGGCTTCTGCACCGAGGAGGAATACCGCGAGTTCCTGCGCTCGTGCCCCGAGTTCGAGCGGATGCTGATCCGCTCCGGCATCATCCTCATCAAGTACTGGTTCTCCGTGAGCGATGAGGAGCAGGAACGTCGCTTCCAGGCCCGCCTTGACGATCCCACCAAACGTTGGAAGCTCAGCCCGATGGATTTGGAATCGCGCAGGCGATGGATCGAATACTCCAAGGCCAAGGATGAGATGTTCGCCCACACCGACACCAAGCAGTCACCCTGGTACGTGGTCAATGCGGACGACAAGCGCCGCGCGCACCTCAACTGCATCAGCCACCTGCTCAGCCTGATCCCTTACGGCGATTTGACGCCCGAACCGATGACGCTGCCGCCACGCCAGCACGACATCGCCTACACCCGCCCGCCGATGGAATACCAGACCTTCGTGCCGGAGAAGTTCTAAGGAGAGCAAAACGTAAAACGTAAAACGTAAAAACGCAAAACGTAAAACGTGATGCGTAAAACACGCTCTTCAATTTACGTTTTACGCATTACGTTTTTTATCCAATGCCTCGCAAAATCATCCACCTGGATTTGGACGCATTCTTCTGCGCGGTAGAGGAGCTGCACGATCCCACGCTGCGCGGCAAGCCGTTTGCCGTGGGCGGACGGCCTGACGAACGTGGCGTTGTCGCCTCGTGCTCCTATCCCGCGCGGATGTATGGCGTCCATTCGGCGATGCCGATGAGCCGCGCGCTGCTGCTGTGCCCGCAGCTTATCGTCGTCCCCGGACGGCACGGCGTCTACGACGAATACTCGCAGCAGGTGATGGCGCACTGCTACAACCGCACCAACCTGGTCGAGCAAATCTCTATTGACGAGGCGTTTCTCGACGTGAGCGACCTGCGCCCGACCGGCGAGGCTATCGCCCGCGAATTGCAGGCTGCGATTTGGGATGAACTGGGCCTGCCCTGCTCGCTCGGCGTGGCGACCAACAAGCTCATTGCCAAGATCGCCAACACCGTTGGCAAGGCCGAAAAGCGCAGTGCCAGCCCGCCGATGGCGATCAAGGTCGTGCCGCCAGGCGAAGAGGCCGCTTTTCTCGCCCCGCTGCCCATTGGCGAACTGTGGGGCATCGGTCCCAAGACCGCCGCCAGCCTGGAAGCGCTCGGCATCCACACCATCGGCGACCTGGCCCGCTGGCCCGAGGCCGATCTGGTGCATCGCTTCGGCAAATCCGGCGCCGACCTGGGGCGGCACGCCCGCGGCATTGACGATCGCCCCGTGGTCACCGAGTATGAGGCCAAGTCGCTGAGCCGCGAGACTACCTTCGCCCACGACGTCACCGACGAAGCGATGCTGCGCCGCACGCTGCTGCACCTCGCCGAGAGCGTGGGGCAGCGTTTGCGCCGCGCGCAGCTTCAGGGCAGCACCGTCAAGCTCAAGCTGCGCTGGGCGGATTTCAGCACAATCACCCGCCAAGTCACGCTGCCGGAGCCGACCGACCAGGACAACGCCATCTACACCGCCGCGCAACAGCTTTTCGAGCAGGCGTGGCCCAAAGGCAAGCCCGTGCGCCTCATCGGCGTCGGCGTGAGCAGCCTGGGACCGCCGATGCAGCAGTTGGGGCTGTGGGAGACGCCGTCGGAGAAGGGGCAGCGCCTGCAAGAGGCGCTCGATGCCGTGCGCGAACGCTTCGGGCGTGCGGCGATCAAGCGGGCAAGTGATTTGGGGGAGTAGACGGTAAACGGGTGTTATTAGGTGGCAGTAGACAGGGCGGGCTGCGCTGAGGGTTCGGATGCAACGCTATCGAACAGGCGCAATGTCAAATCAACGGCAAATACTTCGCTGAGTTTCTGCAAAAATCTGTATGTGGGATTAGCAAGGCCATTTTCCAGGCGGGAAATGTTGGCCTGGCGTGTGCCAACGCGCTGCGCCAGTTCCGCTTGTGTCCACCCACGTTCTGTTCGCAGGCGAATCACGTCGTTCGCCAGATCCAAAAGTGGCTTGAGTTGCTGCTCAACCCTGACATAGTCTGGATCCTGCCGCCGTTTTTGAAGATAAGCTTCATGATTCATCATTTTTTCTCTCTTTGCTGCGCTAAATAATCCTCATAATGCAGAATCGCGCGCGCTATCTCTGCATCGGGTACCCGTTCCGATTTCTTGACAATCCCGTGACTGAAGATAATCTTATTGCCATCGAAAAAGAAGTACAACCAGTAGCCATTCTACACGAGGAGCCTCAAATGAACAAACGCCCTTACAACACCCCTTACGCCGGTGATCACCTCAACCGCGTCGCTTTCCCAATGGGCGGTATAGGCGCGGGGATGCTGTGCCTGGAAGGCACGGGCGCGCTTTCACACGTGTCGCTGCGCGGGCACGCGGACGTTTTCAACGAGCCGTTGATGTTCGCCGCGCTCTCAATAGACGCTCCGGCGGGATCACAATCCCGCCGCCTCGCCCGCGTGCTCGAAGGTCCGGTGCCGACGTGGAAAGCCTTCGGCACGCCCGGCGCGGGCAACGGCCTGGGCGGGACGAGCTACGGCCTGCCGCGTTTTGCCGAAGCGACGTTCGCGGCGCGCTTCCCCTTCGGGATGGTGACATTGCGCGACCCGAAAATCCCGTTGGATGTGGAACTCACCGGCTGGAGTCCCTTCACGCCGGGCGATGCGGATAGTTCCAGCCTGCCTGTGGCGGCGCTGGAATATCGTTTTGCCAATCCGACGGATGCGTCCATCGAGGCCGTCTTCTCATTCCACGCGCGCAATTTTATGGCGCCCAACGCCAGCAACGGCGCTGTCCTGGCTGCACCGGGCGGATTCATATTGGCTTACCCTGAAGAGCGCGCGGCGTTCAGCGCGACGGTGGACAACGCCACCGTCGCCGTCAACTGCGCGTGGTTCCGGGGTGGCTGGTTCGATCCGCTCACCATCGTTTGGAAGACAATCACGGAAGGCGCGACGCCGGAAGCCGACCCTCTTACTGAAGGCGCGCCCAGTCCCGGCGGCAGCCTCTACGTCCCGCTGCGCCTGGAACCGGGCGAAACGCGCACCATCCGCCTGCGTCTGGCCTGGTACGCGCCGGAGACCGGTCTGCGGGTGGGCAAGGACCCGGAATGTGCAGAAGGCGACGCCTGCGAGGGTGAAGCAGGCACGCACGTCCCCTGGTACGCGAGCGTCTTCCCCGACATCGACGCCGTCAACGCTTACTGGCGCGCCCACTACGACGAGCTGCGCGCACGCACGGCGGCCTTCACCGACTGCTTCTACGATACCACGCTCCCGCCGGAGGTCATCGAGGCCGTCGCCGCCAACCTCACCATCCTCAAATCGCCCACGGTGCAGCGCCAGGTCGATGGGCGGCTGTGGTGTTGGGAAGGCTGCCACGACAAGGGCGGCTGCTGCCACGGCTCGTGCACGCACGTCTGGAACTACGCGCAGGCGATCCCGCACCTGTTCCCCGATCTGGAACGCTCGTTGCGCGCCACCGAGTTCTTCGCCAGCCAGGACGAGCGCGGGCACCAGACCTTCCGCGCCAACCTGCCGATTCGCCCCGTAGCCCACGATTTCCACGCTGCCGCCGACGGTCAACTGGGCGACGTGATGAAGGTCTACCGCGAGTGGCGCATCAGTGGCGACGAGCTATGGCTGCGCACATTCTGGCCGCAGGTGAAGCAGAGCCTCGATTACTGCATCGAGACGTGGGACCCCGACCACACCGGCACGCTGGTGGAACCCCATCATACCACCTACGACATCGAATTCTGGGGGCCGGACGGGATGTGTACGTCGTTTTACCTGGGGGCGCTCAAGGCAGCAATGCTGATGGCGGATGCGCTTGACGAAACGGTTCCCCTCTATGCCGAACTGCTGGAAAAGGGCATCGCCGTCATGCAGTCCGAGTTGTGGAACGGCGAATACTTCATCCAGAAAATCAAGTGGACGGGCCTGCGCGCGGGCGATCCCACCCAGCAACAAAGCTGGAACGTGAACTACTCGCCGGAGGCCCAGGCATTGTTAGAAAAAGAAGGCCCCAAGTATCAATACGGCAACGGCTGCCTCGCCGACGGCGTGCTGGGCGCGTGGATCGCGGCGGTCTGCGGCGTGGGAGAATTCCTCGACCACGAGCAGGTGCGCAGCCATTTGATGGCGGTGCATCACTACAATCTGCGTCACGACCTCTCCGAACACGCCAATCCGCAGCGCCCGGCGTTCGCCCTGGGCAAGGATGGCGGCTTGCTGCTTTGCACCTGGCCCCATGGTGACGCGCTCACGCTGCCCTTCGTCTACAGCAACGAGGTATGGACCGGCATCGAATACCAGGTCGCCTCGCACCTGATGCTACTCGGTGAAGTGGAAGCCGGGCTTGAGATCGTTCGCACTGCCCGCGACCGTTACGATGGCCGCGTGCGCAATCCCTTCAACGAGTACGAGTGCGGGCACTGGTATGCGCGTGCGATGGCGTCCTACGGTCTGCTGCAAGGCTTGACTGGCGTGCGCTACGATGCGGTGGAGAAGGTGCTCTATATCCAGCCGAACATCCCCGGTGATTTCCGCGCTTTCCTCAGCACGGCGACTGGCTACGGCACCGTTGGCGTGCGGCATGGCGAGCCGTTTGTAGAAGTAAAGTCAGGCGTGATTCTGGTTGACAAGCTGGCGTACACACCCTATGCGCAGAAATAGAGGTACTGCTTATGGGTATTCTGGTGGCATGAAAATTTGCTATTCTGCTATAATGGAAGAGAGGACCTAAGGAGGCAATATGGCAGTCTTAGAGAGTTTGCTCGAACCTAATCTGATTCGTTTGATATAAACCCTGCCTTGGTCATATTCAAAATACTCCTTCGTTTCTGGGCCTCCGGTGTGCTCGCCTTCAAGCGTCTGCTCGCGCAGCGTGGACTGGCGCTGGCGATTCTGTTGGGCTTAGTCGTCGCCATTGCGCTGGTGATGAGCATCCCGCTCTACGCCGAAGCCATCTACTATCGGGTTTTGAGCGAGGGCCTGTTTTCCGATACGCCCCAGTATCGCGGCCTGGTGATCCGTCCTCCTGTCGCCCTGGTGTTGCGCTATTCGGGTTCGTTGACGGCGCCGATCCAATGGGAAGACATCGGCCCGCTGGATAGCTACTTCGCGGCTCAGGTTTACCGCGATTTGAAGTTGTCGCCTTCGCCCAACGTGCCCGGCGCGCGGCTGTTCAACACCGGCACGTTCGGCCTCTTCGCGGCCAAAGATGCCGAGCGGGTCGCCGAGATTCAACCGGCTTACCGGATTGGGCTGGCCAGTATCGGCCACCCCGAGCAGCACATCCGCATCATCGAAGGCGCCTTTCCGGCGGACACTGCGCCTGTTACGGGCGCGTTCGAGATTGCGATTGGCAAGGCCATCGCCGAGAAGATGGGCATCCACATCGGGGAAACGTATATCGCGTATGACCTCCGCGCGCTGCACAGCTACGGAACTAACCCGGCCAAATTCGAGATGCGTGTCGCCGGAATATGGGAACCCCTCGACCGGCGCGCCGAGTTCTGGGACTACAGCCAGCTTCCCGTCGACAACCTTGTGTTCGTGGCCGAAAGTACGTTCGCCAACCGCATCAGCCCGCTCCTGACGGACGAAATCTACCAGGCGCTCTGGTACCTGCCGATGGATGCAGACGAAATCTACCTGAGCGATATCGAGCCATTGTTAGCCCGTATCGAGCGTCTGCGGCGCACCGTCACTCAAATCCTGCCGGGGACAATCCTGGATACCGACGCCATCAAGGTCTTGCAGCGCTACCAGACGGCGGCCAACGGCTTGATGGTGCTCTTGTTTGCGTTCAGTGTGCCCATCATCAGCCTGATCGTGGTCTTTGTCGTGCTGGTCATCAGCTTGATGGTGGAGCAGCACCGCAACCAGATCGCCATCCTGCGCAGCCGTGGGGCGACTGCCATACAAGTGAGTACAATCACGCTGTTGGAAGGCATCCTGCTTGGCGGCGTGGCTCTGTTGCTCGCCCTGCCCCTCAGCCTGCTGCTGGCCTATACGATCGGACAGGTGCGCAGCTTTCTGGATTTCACGCTGGCGACCGATTTGCGCGTGGGGATGACCTGGAGCACGGCGCGGCTCGGCCTGGTGGCGATGGGCGTCACCCTGATCGCCCAGGTCATGCCGGCTCTGGAAGCGGCGCGGCATACCATCGTCACGTACAAACAGGAGCGCGCCCGCACCCTGCGCCCACCCTGGTGGCAGCGCGCGTGGCTGGATGTGCTGCTCCTGATCCCGGCGGGATACGGTGCGTATGTATTGCAGCAGCAGGGCAGTCTGGTGACCGCGACCGAGACGCTACCCGCCGATCCGTTGCAGAATCCGCTGCTGTTCCTGGTACCGGCCCTGAGTCTCTTTGCCCTGGCGCTGATCATCCTGCGCGGGCTGCCCTGGCTGATGAAGGTGCTGGCCTGGCTGGGTGCCCAAACGCGCAGCGTGGGCTTCCTGCTCGCCGCCCGGCAACTGGCGCGCGCGCCCGGCCTCTACGCCGCGCCGCTGGGCCTGCTCATCCTCACCCTGAGCCTGGCGACGTATACGGCGTCGCTGTCCGCCACCTTGGAAGACCACCTGCACGACCAGCAGTTCTACGCGGTGGGGGCCGAGGCGAGCCTGGTCGATACCGGCGACGTGCGCGGCGGTGGGGACATCCCTATGCCGGACCGGCCCGGTAGCGAGAGCGGAGGCTGGCATTTCCTGCCGGTGTCCGAGTATCGCACCGTGCCCGGCGTCGAGGCGACGACGCGTATCGGGCACTATCGGGCGCTCGTGCAGACAGGCGACGGCTTCAAGCCCGGCACGTTCATCGGTGTGGATCGCGTGGATTTTTCGCAGGTCGCGTTCTGGCGGCCGGATTTTGCGTCTGTCTCGTTGGGCGAACTGATGAACCAGCTTGCCATCACCGGGAACGGCATCCTGCTGCCCAGAGACTTTATGGACACGTATTACCTCCAAGTCGGCGACACCGTCAACGTCACCGTGCTGGCGTATGAGACGTCCACCGTGCTCCCGCTCAAGATTGTCGGCCGTTTCGACTATTTCCCGACGTGGTATCCGGAGACCGGCCCACTGGTGGTGGGCAACCTGGAGCATTACTTTTTGCAGGCCCAGACCCAGCTTCCCTACCAGGTATGGCTGAACACACAGCCCGATGTGGATTACGACCAACTGGCGGCGGCGCTGTGGGAGATCAACAGAGGCTCGCAAGATATGCTCGTGGCTGCGCGGCGCATCCTCAAGGCGCAACAGCAACCGGAACGACAGGGGCTTTTCGGCCTCCTGTCGGTGGGCTTTGGCGCTGCTGCCGTGCTGACGGCGCTGGGCTTTATCCTGTACGCCCTCTCCTCGTTCCGCCGCCGCGCCGTCGAATTGGGCGTGCTGCGCGCGATGGGCCTCTCTACGCGCCACATGACGGGGTTCGTGGCCTGGGAACTGATTTTCCTGCTCGTCATTGGCAGCGCCGCCGGGACGGGGTTGGGCATCTGGGCCAGCCACACCTTCGTCCCCTTCCTGCAAGTCGGCGGCGACCTGACCGCCCACACGCCGCCGTTCGTCGTCGAGATCGCCTGGCCGGCCATCCTGCGCCTCTACGCCCTGTTCGCGGCCTTGTTCGTCGTCGCGCTCGCCGCATTGATCCGCGCGCTCGTGAAGATGAAGCTGTTCCAGGCGATTAAGATGGGGGAGACGGTGTAGCGATCAGCCGGCAGCTATCAGCCAGAAAAGGATAACAAAGTATGAACATATTGGGGGATGTGCGGCTTCCCGCTCGGGCCGGTCTCTGACCGCGCCCGCCGATGCCTGACGCCACAGCGGCGCGGTCAGAGAGGCTTTATAGATACTTTTTTATCCTGGAAATCCTGTAAATCCTGTCCAAAGAACCAATCGCGTAACTCCTGTCCGCTCTTCCCTACTGCACCATAAACGTCCCACACCCGAAGTGCGTGTAATTCCCCACATGCACAATGGAGGCCAGTTCCAGGTAGGGGATGAGCGCCTCCGGGATCGGCACAGTGAACGTCTGCCAGCCGATCCAGCGGCCCCAGCCGTCTTTCGGCGCAGGCAACAGGTGATGCCGCCGGTGTTGCCCGGCCTGTTGCAATGTGTTGAAGGCGTCCCAGAGCGGCGCTTGCGTCTCGGCCGGCAACAAGGCCCATACATCTTCGGGCGTGGCGCGCTTGCCGAGCAGGAGCGGGGCCAGGCGCGCCATCAGGGCGTGGACAATCCCTTCGAGGGTGGGAATATCGCCTTCGGCAATCACGGTCTGCTGTTGCCGACGGCGTTGGCGCTTGGTCAACTGCTTTTGCTGTTGCAGACGCACGTACAACGCGGCGGACGGCGCGGCAAAGTCGAACGGCGTCAGCCAGGTGAGGCGCTGGAAACGTTGCGCCGGCGCATCAAAGGGCAGGCCCTCCGCCCATTGCGTGGAGGTGGCGCGGTAGTCGAGGCGCAACTTGCCATCCGTGACCACCGGCTCCCACTGCAACCCGCGTGCGGCGTAGATGGCCTGGATGTCGAAGCGCCCCCATAACCCGTTTTGCGTCTTCCAACGCGCGTCGGTGGTCAGCGCCGCCGCCTCGAACGCCGGCAGCAGGTATTCCAGGAACACGCCGTGATCCGCGCTCGCGCCAAACAACTTGAGTTCCCACACCAGCTTTTCGCCGATGCCGTAAAGCGGCTTGAGAGGATAGGGACGCAGCACCACGTCCAACGGCCAGGGCGCGGCAGGGATAGCGGTCAGCGCGAAGGCATCTTCGGGCGCGGCGGCGCCACCGTAGGCCTTGTCCCAGGCGGCGCGCGTCTTCTGCCACTCGCGCGCCTCCGTCGAAGGCAGCCGCTCGGTGATGAGTGTGCCGAGCACGGTGGAGAGCGCCGTCGCCAGGTCATCCGGCGGTTGCACCAACGGCTGATTGATGCGCCACACCACCAGATAGCGGATGAGATTAAGTTGGTCTGCCAACTTCAGCGATTCAGTAATAGGTGACATAGTCGACCAACGTGTAGAGCAGTTTGATTTGCGGTTGCGTCCAGCGGCGAATCTTCCAGGCGTTGAGCATATCCTTCGCCTCCGCGCTGAGTTGTCCCACAAAGCGGCCCCAGAAGAACTGCGCTTCGTGGTCGTCCTCGATCTTCAGCAACTCACGCAGCGCGTTTTGCTCTTCGGGACGCAGGAGCGTGCGGAAAATGGCCGCCATCTCCAGGAAATTGACAAACTCGCTCGCCTCGAACGTGAGCACGCCGGCGCGGTCGTACTCGTGCAGGTGGAAAATCTGGTGCGGCGCGGAGATAAAGCGCACACGCAGACAATCCATCGGAAAGCGCGTCTCCAGGTAATGGATGCGGCAGAGCAGATCGCGCATCGAGACAAATTTACCGCCGGTGGTGGGGAAGATTTGCAGCAGCCCTTTGAGGTCCGGGCCGTGATAGAGCAGCAGCTCTTGCAGCCAGACCTTCAACTCGCGGCGCGGCGCGACCAGGAGGAAGTGGTTGGCATCGTGGGCATACGCGCCGAGGATATGCGCATCCTTGAAGCCATGCCCGGCGTGGAACTGGCGCGGCAGCTTGTTCACGTAGCCCCAAATCAACGTCACGTAGCGCGCCACCTGCCCCAGGTTTCGCGCGTCGTTGACGATGACGCCGCACACGTCGCAGTAGCGATTGTGGGGCGCGCGGCGCGGGTAAATGCCGCAGCGTTCGCACAGCCCGTGCAGCGCCGAAGGCGGCGTTCCGACATCCTCGCCTACCGCCAGGATGTCGGGATACGCCGCCAACAGTTGTAACGTTGCCAGCAGTTCGCCACCAGTGCGACTCTGGCGCAACCAATCATAGGGTGTCAGCATTGAGCAACTGCCGCAGGTTGGTGTAGTGGGCTATCACGCGCGGGTTGCGCCACTTTTCGGCGTCGAGCGGCTGCTGCCAGTCTGTCTCGCTATCGCTGTTGTAGCGGCGCGACCAGTCAATCAGATAGCTTTCCGGCAGCAGATGCAAGCGCAGGCTGCCGAAGCCGAGGTAGCGGTGATGCCCCACCTTGTGCGCCAGATTCGGTTCAAGCGTGAGGCACCACAGCAGCCGTTGCAACTCTTCATCTTCCAGGTTCCAGAAGCGCACGCTGAACCGCGCGCGTGCGCCGGGCAAGATCGCGCGGAAGTAGCTCGCCTGCGCGGTATCCGGCGCGAAGGCGTCCAGCGGCTTCACAATCGGCGCGAGGGGCGTGTGCGGGAACAGCCGCCAGGTCTGCGCGACGCGGTGCTTGGGCACGCCCTTATCGGCGGAGTGCGTCCAGCTCTTATCCGCCGGGACGTAGAGCCAGCCGGAGTACGGGTACGGCGTCTTGTACCACGCCAGCTCCGGCGCGTCGAACATCCCGAAGCTAATGGACAGGCGCCCCATAATCGCCTGGTTCGTCCCCGTCCCCACCCAGCCGAAGAGACTGTCGACGGGATTGAGGCGGCTGAGGTCGCTACTCAGTGCGCGGGAGTCGCTGGCGATGGCGTAGATGTGGCGCAGCATCCCCTTGAGGCTGCGGCTCGGCAGGGCGTAGGCGCGGGTCTCGGGCCGCTGCGCTGCGTCCGGCGGGGACATCGAGAAGAAGTCCCACCCGTTCACCGGCAAGCCGTCCACGTCCGCCCGGAACGAAGGCGCGCCGCTCTCCTGGATGTGCAGCGGGGTGAGCACTTCCGCTTCGAGGAACAGCATCCCGCAGTTGCCGCCAAAGGCGCGGTGCGAGATAAAGCCCGCGCGCGCCGTGGGCGGGACTTGAATGGATTGTTGCAGCGTGAGCGGCTGCGTCCCTTGCAGCGCAGCAGCCGCGTCGTCGCCGGTTAGCGTGAGGTGGCGCCACAGGCCATCCTGCGTCAGGGCCGGCGATTTGAGGAACTGCGTGGTGAACACATCCTGCGGATTGCCGGTGTACCAGTCGAGCGCGGTGATGTCGGCCTGCACCCACCCGAAGCCGCTGGTCTTCTCGCCACCGAGCGGGATGTCGCCCCGCTGGAAGTCGTCCAGCAGGTGACAGAGCAGCGCCATTGCTTCCAGATCGTCTTCCGCCAAATCCTGGATGTCTAGTTGCATTTGGAACACCAGTTGGTTGCCATAAGCGAAGAGATAGTCCGTCTTCGCGCTTTCCACCGGCTGGCCGGTCGCGGGGTCCATCCGCACGCCGTCCATCGAACACCAGGCGCGGTCGGGGTCAATGGGGTCGGCGAGATAGGCGTCGGAGAAGAACACCATCCCCACGCGCCCCTGTTCGCCGAAGAGCCGGTTCAGCACATCGTCGGTTTTGCGCGACTCGCCCCACAGCGTCTTGAGCACCTGCGAGGCGCGGCGGCGGAACGCGCCCTTGAGCGTGCTGCCGGGGATGTAGATTTCCCACGCGCCGGCCGTCTGCGCCGACGGCGACCAGGTGAGCATCCGCATAAAGACGGTGTCGTAGGGCTTGCCGTATTTGCGCGCGACTTCGCGGTTGGCGGGGCCGCCGGAACGGAAGTCCACGTTGTAAGCCTGCGCCAACTCCTGCCGCGTGCGGTCGCGGTAGCCTTCCAGAAAGGCAATGAAGTTGCGGTCGTTGGTGATGCTCTTGCGCAGGTTGCCGGGGTGCAGCATGTGCCGGTAGCGCACGCGACGGTGTTCGTCCTGGAATGTCTGCCAGGCGGCCACACCCACGCCCTCCGGCGGCGTGCGGCTCCCCCATTGCGCCTCGCTGATTTTGCCTTCGAGGAGCAGCGTCTTGATCTTCAGGTGCGCTTCGCGGTTGCTGATTTCGGCGTCCACCCAGGCGTCACTTTGCAGCAGATTGACCTGCTGATCCACCTGTTCGTAGAGGCGGGGCAGGAGGGATTGGCACGCGGCGGTGAGATAGGCGGTGAGGTCGCCTTCGTCGTGGACACGCTGCGCCACTTCGGCCTTTACCGTGTCGTCCCATCCAAACGCCTCCGCGACGGTTGCCCAGATTTCCGGCGACAGTTCCGCGCGCGTCTCGGTGCGGACTTCCATCGCTTTGACCAGGCGGCCGGCCATGTTCGCTTTATCCTCCAACGCCGCTACGAAGGCTTTTTGCGCCGCTTCTTCACTGGGGAAGGGCGTGTCGCACAGCGGTTCAGCGGCCTGCACCACCTTCTTAGCAAGCGCGTACTTGCCCTTGCTCAACTTCGCCAGCGCCGCCGAGGTCAGCACCCAGGTCTGCGCTTCGCCACTGGAGTGCTCGTGCAGCCAGACCGCGATGACGCGCGGCAGGTAACTCGCCAGCTTGCGCTTCCAGTCCGCCGTGTTCAAGATCGGCCCACCGATGACCATTTCCAGGCGTTGGCGGATGGGCGTGGGCAGGTCGCGCATGGCCGCCACGAGCACCTGGCCTTCAATCGCGGTGAATGACGGCTGGCCGGGGTCTACCTTGCCCCAGTTCCAGCCCACCAGCAGGGGGTTGAGCGCGTCGAAGGTGAGCGAAATTTTGAGATGATTGGCCTCTGCGGCAACGCGCGGCGTCTTTTCCGGCACCGGCAACGGCTCGTCCAGTTCCAGGCGCAGGCGGCCCAGGCCCTTGCTCTTCCCCGCACCGAACCAGAAGCGCCCCGCCGCCAGTTCTGCGAGCAGATAGTAGAGCCGCGCGGCGTTGTCGCCCTCTTTGAGCACCGCGTCGTCCACGCGCATCCCAAAATCAAAGACCGCATTGCGGAAGACAGTCTCCATCTTGTAGTTGGCGTTGGCTTCCGAGGACCAGCGGTCTTCATCCAGGCGCAAGCCCATCCGCAGATCGAAGAAATGGTCGCGCGTGTAACTGCCGGTTTGCAATTCGCAGGTCACGCGCGTGATGAAGCTGTGCGGCATCGGCGCGCCGTACAAGCGCCGCCACAGGCGCTCCAGCAAGCCGAAGTTGCGCCCGCTGTTGTCCACGCCGATGAAGGCATCCATCAGTGCGGACGCCGTGCCCGAAATCTCGCCCGCCAGCGACACCAGCCGCTGCGTGCCGTCCCCATCGCGCGTGAACAGCGTCTTGCGCGCGTTCCCGCGATAAATGGGGGTTTCTGCAATGAGCTTGCCGTGTAGATTCATCGTGAGCCTCCTTCAGAAATCGTAATTCGTAACTCGTAATTCGCCATCGTAATTTTTCATAGATACCGGATAGTGTATCACGAAAAAGGCTAATGGTCAAAATCGCACACGGGAGTAGAATGGAGTTGCGACTTTGCGCAGGTAGGACGCATTTTGCACCTATTTCTATGTGCATCTCATTTTAATTTGGGTATGTTTCAACTGAGGCTGGTACGGTCAAAGACCGGCCATAGCACGCTGGGGCCGGTCTCCGACCGCGCCTCCTAACTGAAATGAAACACACCCTTCTATACCAACCACACGGTAAAATTTCCTTAATTTCTGTCAGCAGATTGCGCGCTGTAAATCGGTCAAAGAGGCTTCAATCCGGTCATCGGCATAAGGAGGAAAGCACGAATCGAAAATTTGTCACGTTAGGACACATTCCACCAAAGGTGTGCTATACTTGAGTATAGACGGGAGGTAACAAAATGACGCTAATGCTCAATGTAACTGATGCTTCAATGAGTTTAACACAACTCCTAAAACGGGCGCGACAAGGAGAAGATATTATCATTGTCGAAGGCGAGAAACCGGTTGCGCGTTTTGTCCTACTGGACAAAAAAAACATCAAACGTGCGCCAGGCACGGCTAAAGGTCAAATTATTATAGCCGATGATTTCGATGCACCTTTGCCGGAATTCATACAAGAGGCATTTGAGGCATGAGACTTTTATTAGATACCCATACATTTTTGTGGTGGGTCACAGATGACGTGCGGCTGTCATCGCAAGCGTACGCTTTAATGACAGATGGAGATAACGAGTTATACTTTAGCGCTGCCAGTGGTTGGGAAATTGCCATCAAAGCACACTTAGGCAAACTAAAACTACCGGACAATGCCCCCCAGTTTGTAATGGCACAACTTGCCATAAATGCCATTGATATCCTGCCAGTTCAACTTCACCATGCACTTCATGTCTATACTCTCCCAATGTATCACCGTGACCCCTTTGATCGCATGTTGATAGCGCAAAGTCAACTTGAAGAATTGCCCATTATCACTGCCGATCCACAAATCAGCAACTATGCCGTTAACGTCATCTGGTAGTGGCGAATATCACTACCACAAAGTATTTAAGTCCCCTGAACATGGTTGGTAAAGTCCAACTTACCCATCAAGCAGCAAAATTTGAACGGAGGCAAAATTATGAAAATCACCGACGTAAAATGCGCCATTATCGGCCAGAATCCCGTGGTGCGCATCACCACGGACGAGGGCATTGACGGCTTCGGGCAGGCAGAATCCACCAAGCCTTATCTCAAGCCGCACGTCCTCTTCTACAAACAGTGGCTCCTCGGGGCAGACCCCACCAACGTAGAGCGCGTCATGCTGCGCATCCGGCGCATGGGCAGCTTCAAGCCGTGGGGCAGCGCGGTCAGCGCGATCGAGATGGCGCTGTGGGACATCGCGGGCAAGGCCGCCGGCCTGCCGGTCTACAAACTGCTCGGCGGCAAGGTGCGCGATAAAGTGCGCGTCTACAACGGCAGCGTCCGTTTCCCGATGAACGGCTACACGCCGGAGGACTATGCCGAGAACATGGCGAAGATGAAGGCGTCACCGGAAAACTTCAGCATCATCAAGCAGGGCATCGGCTTTCACAGCCCAATGCCAAGCCGCGTGCCCAACTTCTTCTACGGAGACGTGGAATCGGGTGCGCCCCACTCCAATCGCGGCCTGCTGACCGAGCGCGGCCTCAAGCACGTCATCGCGTGCGTCGAGGCGATGAAGGACGTGCTCGGCGACGAAGTGGGGCTGGCCCTCGATTGCGGCCCCGGCTGGATGCCCACCGACGTCATCCGCCTGGCGCGAGCGCTGGAACCGCTCAACATTATGTGGCTCGAAGATACCATCAACGGCGACTACAACCCCTACGTGCTCGCCGATGTCTACCGCGACATTACGATGAGCACCTCCACGCCCATCCACACGGGCGAGCAGATTTACCTGCGCCACAACTTCAAGGAACTGATCGAGCGCCAGGCCGTCAACATCATCGGGCCGGACCCGGCGGATGTAGGCGGCATCGCCGAACTGAAGTGGATCGCCGAGTACGCCGATCTGCACGGCATCTTGATGGCGCCGCACGGCACGTTCGACGGCCTCATCGGCCTGGCGGCGCTTGTGCATGCGGCGGCGGTGATGCCACAGAACTACATCGCCTTCGAGTATCCCACCGGCAAGCCTGAATGGTGGTACGACATCGTCGAAGGGCTGCCCAATCCCATCGTCAAAGACAGCCTGATCGAGGTGTGGGATCGCCCCGGCCTGGGCGTCACCTTCAAAGTGGAGGCAGCGCGGCAGTATCTTGCCGAGGAAGATAAGGACTTCTTCGATTAGGTCCAATTGCATCCTGGCAGGCATAGCGTATAATAAGGATATCATTGACGGGGAGGTGAACAATGCGCAAATTCATGGTCTTTCTTGCCGGTCTAGTCGTCGGTTTATGGACAGGGGGTGTGTTAGCGATGCTTTTCGCACCGCAGTCCGGCGCCGTATTGCAGCAGCGCATCCGCGAAGGCATCGAACGATTGATAGAAGAAGGCAAGTCGGCAGCAGAAGCCCGGCGGCAGGAGCTTGAGGAACAGTTGGAGTCGTTCAAACAGGGGCGACCGATTGTCTTGCAAGCAGGTGAACCGCAGGCAGACTAACGATTATTTGGGATACGACAAACGGCGGGGAATTCCCCGCCGTTTTTTTTGTGGTGCGAACGGCTTTCAGCCGCCGGAGGCCTGCACAAATGCCTCAAACAACGGCCACATCGTTGGTGACGCTTTCACCATCGCTTCAGGATGCCACTGCACGCTGATGCAGAACGGGTGCCCAGGTATCTCCACAGCCTCGATCACCCCATCTGGCGCGTGACCGGTTACGACAAGTCGGTCGCCTGGGGTTTTGACCGCCTGGTGATGCGCACTGTTGACATCAAACGTTGTCCCGCCCAGAATGGCTGCCAGCCGGCTCTCCAGGGTCAACGTGACACTGTGCGCTATGGTCTCCATGGGCTGAGTTGCCACATAAGCGTGATCCAGTGCGTTGGGAATATGCGCGGTGATATCCTGGTACAGTGTACCACCCAAAGCCACGTTGAGAACTTGATGCCCCCGACAGATCGCCAACAAGGGCCGCTCCGTCGCCAACCACTGCCGCATCAATCCCAGTTCGGCGAAATCCCGCTCGGCATCCACCTGGCCCATCCACGGTTCGCTTTCTTCACCGTAAAGCTGGGGATCGATGTCCCCCCCACCGGAAAACAGCAAACCATCCAGCCGGGCAACGAGCACTTCCCAATCCGCTTCCATTGTCGTCGGCGGGAGCACAACCGGCGTCCCCCCGACGCGCTGGATAGCGCGGATGTACGTCTCGCCAACAGCACACATCGCTATATGCGACAAACGGGCGGAAGTATCCTTCCGCCCGGTAATACCGATCAGCGGCCTGCGTAATGTCACGGGCGCCTACTTGCGCAATTCCTTCAGGCGGGCCGCCTTGCCTCGCCGATCGCGCATGAAGTAAAGCTGCGCGCGACGCACCTTGGAATGGCGGACCACCTCGATCTTGTCGATACGCGGTGAGTAAAGCAGAAACGTGCGCTCCACACCGATGCCGTTTGAGGCTACACGCCGTACCGTGAAATTGGTATTGACACCGCCCTTGCGCAGGCGGATAATCGTCCCTTGAAAGACTTGAATACGCTCACGGTCCCCTTCAACGATGCGCACGTGGACTTTGACAATATCACCAGGTTGCAATTCTGGGATGTTGACATTTGGCTTTGCCATCTGGCGTTCCAACGATTGTACCAGGTTCATTTAATCCTCTCCCCGAAAACAGCTTTTTTCAAAAATCAACCGCCAGAACTGGCGGCAAAGGAAAATTATACCATAGTCTGCTGGATTGGCAATTACAGACTCAACTGGGGTGCATTTCAGAATTGGGGCGACCGTTCCTTAATATCGTGCCGCAGAGGTCACAAAACACACAAAGGAACACCGGCTTTACTACTTCACCCGTATCCGCCAGCCTGCCTGGAGATAGTCGGGATCACGCGGCAGGCCGCGACTTTCCCACAGATGCGCGTTCCATGCCCAGAACTGCTGCTTGGTCAACCCGTGGCGTGTGATGATACCCCATACTGTATCGCTGGCAGTAACGGTGATATAAACAGGTTGTGGAATATCCGGCATCCCGGCAACCGTTGGCTCAGGCGTAGCAAGATGCGTCGATTCTTCCTGACAGCGGACATTGAGCGATTGCAGCAACGGCCACAGCGCCTTTTCCGTGTTGGCGACGTGGTAAACGCTAAAGAAATCCAGTCCGTGCCGGGCCAGTTCCTCGATCCAGGGAATCAACTCCTCCGGCAAGAAAGCCGGTCCCGCGAGCCGGTACAACGGCGACAATACCGGGTAGACTTCCGGCGTCTTGTCCCAGATCAAACTGAGGGTATCCAGGGTCTGGTAAATGTCCCGGTGAATGACCTGTTTGGGATCGTTGCCCCAGGCCGCAAAGGCCAATGGCATCCAGCCAGCCTGACAAAGCGGCGCGAGCACATCCAGAACGCGCGGATCGGGCAGGTGCGCCGGCGGGGGGGTCGCCAGAAAGAGCCGCTCGCGCGGAAACTCGACATTGTCCAGCGCCGCAGCCAGTGGCTGCATCTGCGTCCCTGTCACCATCGCCGCGCCGAGGAACAAAACCGTGGCTTCGTAGCCGAACGTTTGCGCTTCGACGATGGCTTTGAGCGCATCCTGAGGCGCGCGGTCGGTGATCTGCACCCAGGCCAGCGGATGAAAGCCGAGCGCACGCACGCGCTTGACCATCGTGCGCGTCGTTTCAGGAAAATAGTAAGGGCCGTGGCCCACTTTGACCAACAGATACGTTGCGCCAATGCTGGCAGCCATCTCCGCCGCGCGCTGCAGGTCATACGAATGGGCCAACCACAGTCCCTTTCCACAAAGTTTTGCCATCGCCCACTCCACTACAAAAGTGGGTGTCATTATAAACGGGATCGCGCGCTTGACAAGCCTCGACTGGTCTTTACAATGGGGGGTATGGTGAAAGCACGCTGGTACCGAACACTGACGCGGGGGCAACGTCGGCTATTGTTGGGAATGTTCGTCAGTCTCATCGCCGTCCTGGGATTGCTCGGTTGGAACGTGTGGCGCGCCATCAGCCTCCCGCAGACGCCCTCCCCACTTCCTACCCCTACCCCCAGGCCGACACTCACGCCATCCCGCACGCCCTCGCCTACCCTGACCCTCCCCCCCTCAGCCACCCCCACAGCGACGCCGCTGCCCCCCTTCGACATCGCGCAAGCCGGGATGATCGCCAGTGGGGTTTACGATGCGCGCGGGCGACTGTCGCGCTGGAGCACACCGTTAACGTTGGTGAATGACAAGCTCGGAATGTCGGTCATCCTTTACCGGCTTTACGACGCCTATCCACCGTTCGTGTTACAGCTTGAGCCTTATCTAAAGGCGTTGCGGCTGTGGTTCTGGGAAGAGATGCGCGTTGACCCTGTGGCACAGGCTCCGGCAGTGGGTGCCCTGTATGCCTCAGACACCGAAGAGCTATACCTGCGGCGCGATTGGCCCGGTGCGCGCGACGTGCTGGAATGGCAAATCGCCTACGGCTACGCGCGAGCGGTTCCCGATCAATACGGCGACCTGCCCCGCTTGATCAAAAACGCGGATTCGCTGGATCACCGGCTGGCTCTGGCTGCCGTGGGCGATGGCGACGCGCTCTTCTCGCTGTGGCGGTATGCCGGCGCTGCACCGGGCAGCGCCCAGGCACAAGCCCTGACCGGCGTGATCGCCGACGCTGTCACACCACGCTGGCGTCTGATTACCGATCCCCTGCTGGATGACCTCTCGCAGCTCTCCCTCAGGTTGGGCGACGCCTTTGTGACCGAGTTGTACGCGCAGGGCGGCGCGGCAGCCGTCGATGCGGCTGTGCTGCGTCCACCGCGCTCCACTGCGCAGCTACTGCACGTCGAGCGTTATCTCGCCGATGATATGCCTCAGGTACTGACACCCCTCCAGCCACAATTGGAACGTGGGTGGGTGTTGAGCGCCACGGATACCCTCGGCGAGGCACTGCTGCGTCTGGCACTGCTGGAATGGAGCGGCGGCGCGATCCCGGCGGACAAGATTGCAGAAAGTGTCAGCCAGTGGAGCGGCGACTTGCTGCAAGTGTGGAACGGCCCTAATGCAGCCGATGTCGTCGTCTGGAAAACCGTGTGGAATTCAAGCCAGAGCGCCTCAGAGTTCTACGATGTGCTGGGCGAAATGATGCCGCACCCCCTCATCCCTGGGACGATCGATAACACAACACCCCCCGCAGGTCTGCTCGGCGGTCGCTGGTGGGCCGGGACGCAGGGCGCGGTGAGCCTGTACCGCAATACGAACCGGGTCTGGCTTGTGTGGGGAACAGACGCGGCTGTAGTTGAAACCCTGGCAGTCGCCGCGAGATTGGCGAAGTGACCCACAAGGTCAAGCAGCACGAAAGGGTGCAGCAATTTGCCACTCCGACTACAAAGCTAACGACGATGCGACGATTTTCAAAGCAGACCAAGATAAAAGCAGGACAAAGGACAAAGTCCAAAATACGGACGGTTGCCTGGGTCGTCCTGGCAAGCGGGATGCTGTGCGCAGCCTGGACGGTTTGGACACTAACGACACGCTACAAGCGGCTGATGTACACCCCGGCGGAGATCGCGCAGGTGCCGGACAAGCCGGTCGCCGTGGTCTTCGGGGCGGGCTATTGGCCGAGCGGGGCGCTCAGTATGGTGCTCAAAGACCGGCTGGATGCGGCCATCGAGCTCTATCGCGCCGGGCGCGTGCAAAAGTTGCTCTTCAGCGGCGACAATCGCTTCGTCGATTACAACGAACCGGCAAAGATGCTGGACTATGCGCTCGCGCAGGGCGTCCCCCGTGCTGACATCGTCCTCGACTATGCCGGACGGCGCACCTACGACACGTGCTATCGCGCCCGCGACATCTTCCAGGTACGCGATGTGGTGCTGGTTACCCAACGCTATCACCTGCCGCGCGCGCTCAATACCTGTAGCAGCTTGGGCCTGGATGCCGTCGGTTACATCGCCGACCGGCAGCCCTACCCGCGCCGTGATCTCGCCTGGTACTGGGTCCGTGAAGCAGCAGCGCTTTGGCGCGCCTGGTGGGACATCTACATTGCCCGCACCACACCGGTTTTGGGAGAGCCGTTACCCATTTTTTGAGAGGAGTCTCCAGAGGGGATTCCACACCAGTGAGCGGTAATAATCTGTCAACGGATTGAACGGATTTTAACGGATTTTTTTCCCAATCCGTTTCATCCGTTGAAATCTTTGAAAGAGCGGTAATAATCTGTCAACGGATTGAACGGATTTTAACGGATTTTTTCTTCCCAATCCGTTTCATCCGTTGAATCCGTTGACATCTTTGAAGGAGTCTCCATGTGGCAAGCCACGCCAACGAGGACGGCAAATTGGTGAGCGGTAATAATTTGTCAACGGATTGAACGGATTTTAACGGATTTTTTCTTCCCAATCCGTTTCCTCCGTTGAATCCGTTGACATCTTTGAAGGAGTCTCCATGTGGCAAGCCACGCCAACGAGGACGGCAAATTGGTGAGCGGTAATAATTTGTCAACGGATTGAACGGATTTTAACGGATTTTTTCTTCCCAATCCGTTTCCTCCGTTGAATCCGTTGACATCTTTGAAGGAGTCTCCATGTGGCAAGCCACGCCAACGAGGACGGCAAATTGGTGATTCGACTACAAGACTAACGACTATGAGACTATTTCCAAAGGAGGAAAACGATGTGGCCGACACGTGAGGAAGCATGGCAGGTTTTGAATAAATACACCCAGAATCCACATCTGATTGCGCACGCGCTGGCAGTGGAGGCAGGCATGAGGGCCTACGCCCGCCGCTTTGGCGAGGATGAGGAACGCTGGGCCGTGGTGGGGCTGATCCACGACTTTGAGTATGAACAGTATCCCGACCTGGGACCAGGGGGCCATCCCTTCAAAGGCGCAGAGATCATGCGCGAGATGGGCTGGGATGAAGCCCTCATCCGCGCCGTTGCCGCGCACGCGCCGGAACTCACCGGCGTCACCCTGGACACAAATATGGAGAAAGCCATCTACGCCGTGGATGAACTAACCGGCCTCATCACGGCCACCGCACTCGTGCGACCGAGCAAGTCCATTCTTGACGTGCAAGTCAGCTCGGTGCGCAAGAAATGGAAAGACAAGGCGTTTGCAGCCGCTGTCAAACGCGAGGACATTGAGAAAGGCGCGGCATTGCTTGGCGTCGAATTGTCGGAGCACATTGGCGTCGTCCTCGAAGCCATGAAGGCCATCGCCGGGGAGTTAGGCCTGGCGGGTGTGCCTGCATGAAGCTCAAATGCCTGGCCTGCGAGGCGTTGGCACGTCTCGTCTACCTCTCAGCCGCTTACTCGCCGCACGTCGTGGATGTGGAACTGTTCAAAATCGGGTTGCACAACACACCAAACGAGCTGCGGCGTTGCCTTCAGGAGAAAATTGACACGGCGTCCGGTCAAGGTTACGACGCGCTGGTGCTGGCCTACGGCCTGTGTGGCAAGTCCACGCACGGCCTGACCGCCCGCGAGATTCCCATTGTCATCCCGCGCGCCCACGATTGCATTACCCTCTTTCTTGGAGACCGCGCGCGCTACAAAGACCAGTTCGAGAACTATCCCGGCACCTACTGGTATGTCCTGGACTACGTCCAGCGCAACGACGGCGCCGGCACGACACTCTCGCTCGGCGCGGAGACGGGAGGGAACATCAACGCCGTTTATGAAGAATACGTGGCAAAGTACGGCAAGGACAACGCCGATTACCTGATGGAAGTTATGGGGACGTGGCAAGCACACTACAAACGCGCCGTCTACATCAACATGGGCGTGGGTGACGGCGCAACCGTCGAAGCGCAAACCGAGGCCGAGGCAATCCGCCGCGGCTGGACTTTCGAGCGGATGGCTGGCGATTTGGTACTCATCAAGCGCCTGCTCGACGGCGACTGGGACGACGATTTTCTGGTGTTGCAGCCCGGAGAACAGATGGCGATGAGTTATGATGAGAATGTGATAAAAGCCAATCAGTTCTGCTGAACCCGGCGATGCGCTTCGCTTTTGCTCCTGAAGCTGGCGGCTTTTTGTGTTATACACACAAAAAAAATGGTAAAATATAAACACCTACACCCTTGGTGGGATAGAGTGGCGCTACGGAGCGTTGAGCATTACCGAGCTTTACGTCAGCGGGGCATCACTATGCGCAAGACAATAGATTGCCTTATCGCTACCTTTGCCCTCGTCAACGGAATGTGGCTGCTCCACGGCAATCACGATTTCGCTCCCTTTGAAACCTATCTGGGCCTCAAGGTAATACGCTCATAGCTAAGAGGATGAAGGGTAGAGAGATGGATTTCGTAGATCGGATTATTCTTGGAGATTGTGAACAGGTCCTCAAAGAGTTCCCGGATAACTGTATAGACCTGATCTTCACTTCGCCTCCCTACGCCGACCAACGGGCCAACACCTACGGAGGTGTTAAGCCCGAACACTACGTGAGTTGGTTTTTGCCAAAAGCCGAGCAATTCTTGCGAGTTCTTAAGCCAACGGGTACTTTCGTGCTCAACATTAAAGAGCGGGTTGTCGACGGCGAGAGGCACACGTATGTTATGGAATTGATCCTTGCAATGCGAAAACAGGGATGGCTCTGGACCGAGGAATTTATCTGGCATAAGAAGAACTCATATCCCGGCAAATGGCCGAATCGCTTCCGCGACGCCTGGGAAAGATTACTCCAGTTCAACAAACACCGGAAATTCCATATGTATCAGGAAGCCGTGATGGTTCCGGTAGGCGACTGGGCGAAAACCCGCCTGGAAACCTTGAGTGAGACCGATCGCATTCGTGACGAATCAAAAGTACGGAGCGGGTTTGGTAAAAATGTCTCCAATTGGCTAGGACGTGACATGGTATATCCTACAAATGTGATTCATATGGCTACGGAGTGCTCAAATCGCAATCACAGCGCCGCATTCCCACTCGACTTACCGACCTGGTTTATAAAGCTGTTCACCCAAAGTGGTGACATTGTCCTTGACCCCTTCGTTGGATCGGGGACGACAGCGGAAGCAGCCAAAATGCTCGGACGCCGATATGTAGGCATTGATATTACGGAAGAATACGTCACCATTGCCAGAGAAAGACTGGCAGTCATACAACCCAGACTATTACTAGAGGCTAAGGAAGCATATAAGACCGGAGGGCAGAGATGAATCCATTGGACCTGGATCGAGTTCGGGAATACGTCAACGAACACATCATTTATTTTCATAAAAACAGGGCCAAATCATTAGAAGACTTAACCCTCAGCCGATTGCTACGTAAGAATCCTTACCTGTTCCGAGCCAAAAATCTGACAACAGCAGGGGAATTGATACAAAGTCTGTTGGAGGCATTTTTGTCCTCATCGGAAGAAAAGCACTTTGGCGACTTTCTTGAGGATCTAGCGGTGTTCGTTGCGGGAGAGACATGTGGCGGACATAAATCTACCGCCCAGGGCGTTGATTTAGAATTCATAAATGGCGGGATTCATTACGTAGTCTCAGTAAAATCGGGGCCGAATTGGGGTAATAGCTCCCAACAAAAGAAACTTGCCCAAGACTTACGCGATGCAGTCATTCGCGTCCGTCAATCCAGAGTTGCGGCCAGAGTTGAACCAGTATTAGGCATCTGCTACGGAAAAACAAGAACGAGTTATATGCCGGCCGGTTATCTGAAAGTCGTCGGACAAAACTTCTGGTATCTGATCAGTGAGAATAAGGCTTTGTACACCGACATTGTTGAGCCAATCGGCCATAGAGCTAAAGAGCACAATGAGGCTTTTGAAGAAGAAAGGACGAAAATTGCAAATCGATTTACTGGACAGTTTATCAGTAAATTCTGTGATCATACAGGTGCAATTGACTGGGTTAGGCTGGTCGAGTTCAACAGTGGCAATTTTGATCTCGACCAGTTTATGTCATAACAACGTTGCAAAGGAGAATAGTAATGGACAACGCCACACGCCAAACCTACATCCATAAAGCCGAAACTGAACTCCGTGAGAACATTCTGCCCTTCTGGATCAACCACACCGTCGACAAAGAGCGTGGCGGATTCTTCGGTGAAATCTCCAACACGTTGGTCGTAGACAAAGACGCGCCGCGCGGCGCGCTGCTCACGTCGCGCATCCTGTGGACGTACAGCGCCGCCTACAAACGCTATCGCGCGCCGGAGTACCTGGAGATGGCGCGCTGGGCCTACAACGACCTCCTCTCCCGCTTCTGGGATGAGACGCACGGCGGTCTGTACTGGATGGTCGGGGCGAACGGTGAATTGTTGCGGCCTCGCAAGCAGATCTATGGGCAGGCGTTCGGCATCTACGGTCTCACCGAATATTACAGCGCCACGGGCGAGCCGGGCGCGCTCGAAAAAGCCATCGCCATCTTCCGCCTGATGGAAGAGCACAGCCACGACCCTCAACACGGCGGCTACTTCGAGGCGTACACACGCGAGTGGCAGCTCGAATCCGACCTGCGCCTCAGCGAGATCGACATGAACGAGATGAAGTCGATGAACACGCACTTGCACGTGATGGAGGCTTACACCAACCTGATGCGCGTCTGGGATAGCGGGGAACTGCGCGCGCGCCAGACGGAGAACATCGATATCATGATGCACCGCATCATCAGCCCAAAGACGTTTCACACGCTGCTGTTCTTCGACGAGGCCTGGAACTCGCGCGTCGATCACATCTCCTACGGGCACGACATCGAGACAAATTGGCTGCTGGTGGAATCCGCCGAGGTGTTAGGCGATGAACGCCGCATCGCCGAAGCGCGCGCGCTCGCGGTGAAGATAGCGCAAGCGATTTATAACGAAGGCCTGGATGCCGAGGGTGGCCTGGTCAATGATGGCGATTCGAGCGGCATCACCGATCCCAATTTCGAGTGGTGGCCCCAGGCCGAAGCCGCCGTCGGCTTCCTCAACGCCTATCAATTGTCGGGACAACCACATTTCTTGCAAGCTGCGCTGCGCAGTTGGGACTTCATCGAGAGGTACTTCATCGACCGGCAGCACGGCGAGTGGTTTCGACACGTCAACAAGAACCACGAGGTCGATCACGCTGCCGCCAAAGTGAGCTTCTGGAAATGCCCGTATCACAACGGACGGGCCTGCATGGAACTGATCGACCGGTTGGGAAAACTGACGGTATAACCCACGCCTGAGAATCTGCTAAATCCGCTTAATCTGCTGACAAGAAACCACTTACGGGCTGCTGATGACGCCCCCGCACGCCTCGAAGTTTTGCAGATGCTCCGCCTCGGTCCGCGCGAAGAAGTGACTGCCATCGTTTTTGGTGCAATCGACCATAAAGAAGTAATAGTCCGTCTCGGCGGGATTCGCCGCGGCCTGGATGGAGCGCAGGCCAGGACTGGCGATGGGCGCGGGGGGCAACCCCTGGATGCGGTAGGTGTTGTAGGGCGAATCGACTTCCAAATCGGCGAAGTAAAGCTGCCGTTTCCACCAGCTTTCCTCGTCAGGGCGGTACCCGAGCGCATATTGCACGGTGGGACAAGAGGAGAGCGGCCAGCCATCGCGCAGCCGGTTGTAGAAGACGCCGGCGATGATCGGGCGTTCGGCATCGATGACGGCTTCGCGCTCCACGATGGCCGCCAACGTGATGCCTTCGTAAAAGCTCAAGCCGTGATCGGCAAACTGCTGCCGGAGTTCCGGCGTCACCTGGCGCTCGAAATTCTCCAGCATCCGGTCGATCAAATCATAAGCGGTAGCGTCCATTGACAAACGATACGTATCCGGGAAAAGCAAGCCCTCCAGCGTCCCCGTGACCGGAACCTCCGCGAGAAAGCTGTAAGTCTGCGGCAAATCCGTGCCCTGCCAGCCGGTCTGCGCCATTTGGAGGAACGCATCTGCCGGGATGGTCGTCTGTTGCGCGACCAGCACAGCAACCTCTTCCAGGCGCTTGCCTTCGGGGATGGTGACCTGTTGTTCCTGCGCTCCTGCCTTTTGCAGCGTCCGCGCGATCTCCGGGATCGTCATCGTCTTGTTCAACGTGTACGTCCCGGCCTGAATACCCGCATCCAGCCCCTTGTATTGCACGTAACGGCGGAACAGCTCGGTGTCGCTGATCAACCCTTGTGCTTTGAGATCGCCGGCGATTTGCGCCACACTCTCCCCCGATTCGACGGTGAAGATGATGGGCGTGTCGTCGGTGCCGGCAGGCTTTGCCAGTTCTTCGGCTTTGCCGTCGATGTAGAATCCCAGATAAAGCGTCTCCAAAGAACAGCCCAGCAGCATCACGCTCGCCAGAACGATGCTCAACAGAATCAACCAACGTTTCATACGCAACTCCTTAAAATGTCAACGGATTTTAACGGATTTCTCTATGTTTAATCCGTTTCATCCGTTAAATCCGTTGACAGAATAGCGACTATCCAGATAGCTTTGCAGGATGACCGCTGCGGCGACGGCATCAACTGTGCCTTTGGCAGTAGATTTGCCGTGCGTGCGCAAAATGTCCACAGCTTCTTCCGAGGTAAGCCGCTCGTCCCAAAATTCCACAGGAACGGCGAGGGCTTGGGCCAATGCCGTGCCGTAATCGCGCACCCACGCTGCCTGGCGGCCTTCGCTGCCGTCCATATTGAACGGCAGACCCACGATGATAACATCAACCTGGTGCGCTGCGACCAATGCACCGATGTGAGCAAAATCCGCTTTCCGCGAGGTGCGCGTGAAGATTTCGAGGGGACGCGCCACCATCCCCAGCGCGTCACTCACCGCAACGCCGATCCGCTTTTCTCCCAGGTCTAGCGCCAGAGCGCGAAAATTCGTCGACCGCATACTCACCCTTGCCAATCCAGCGGCACCACCTCGATCTGGGTGCGGATGGGCAAGAAGGGGAGATAGGGGAACCATTCGGGCGTGACGGTGATCTGCGGCGGGCGGGCCAGGGGTAGTGATTCCATCAGCACCGCGGCAGCATCCTCTTTGGGCTTCCCCAGCACCAGCGCAGTGACCTTCGCCGTGTCGATGGTGGCCGCGGCGTAACCGTGGGTGGTCACGTAGAATGTGAAGATACCCGGGCCGACGTCCTCTTCGGCAGCCTCGCCGTATTCAAAGCGGGCGTCGAGCAGCTCGTAGCCTTCCGGCAGTTGAGCCGCCAGTTGGCGATAAGCGACAGCCTGCACGTTGGAGACGTGAACAGCCTGCCCTGTGATCAGCAGGCGCAGCGCCAGCCCCAACACGGGCGTCTGCTCGCCGACCAAATGCGTGTAGGCCTGTTTGGGCGTTGCCTGAATCACAAGCGCCTGATTGGGTAGAAATTCCCCCGGTTCAAGATAGGCCGAGTCTTGCAGGCCGTTGTAGGCTTCGGCCATCACCTTCTGTGCCGCCAGATTCCAGGCGCGCTCGCGGTCAGCTTCGATGACCGTAGCGACAGCGGTACTTTCGGCCCCTGAGATGGGGTCGGGATTGGTCACCCGCACCGCAAAACCGACCACCCCTTCCACCTGGTTGATTTGGTAGGGATCGACATTGCCGCGCGTGCCTTCGTCCAACGCCTCCACGGGGGCCATTCCCTGCCCAAACGCCGGCAAGATGACCTCCTGGGTGGTGGCATAACGCACCGGATACGACCCGGCAGTGGTACGCACGACGGTGCCTGCGGGGACACGATAATCTTGCCCCAGCAGGTTGGTAAAAAGCACCTGCCCCCTGGCGCGCCCGCTGAAGGTGAAGCCGCGCCCACTCGTCCCCACTTCGACGTAGGTCTCGAACTCATCGCCAATACGCCGCGAAGGAATAATGCCGCGTTGCAAATCCACCTCGGTCAGTTCGGGATCCACCGAAATGGCGACCACGCGCGAATAGGTGAGGCCCTGCGGCACCAGCACGATGCGCGCCGACGGCCACGCGAGCAACGCCGCACTGAACAACGCCAGCAGCACAAAGCCTACAACCACCAGTTCAATGGCGATCAGCCACACCGGCTGGCGATGTCGCATGGGCGGTTTGGGTTTCTGCGGCTCTTCAGCCCACAGAGGGCGCCGGGGACGGACCGGTTTGTGTGGCACGCGCAAAGGTGGGAACGCCCCTTTGTGCGCGACATACGCCTGCGCTGCGGCCTCGTTAGCGAAGACCGGAAAACCGGCCTTGCGCACCAGCGGCCTGCGTCCGGGGTCATCGACGACCCAGGCCACCTCAAGCTCGCGCTCTTGCGCCGTACGGAACAACAGCTCAAAATCCAGGGGATGCAACCAGCCTTTTGCCAGCGAAGGTGTTGCCTCCCAGGGCAAGACAATCAACACGCGCTTCTCGGCAACCCGGGTGAGCATCGCGCGCACAGTATAGCGATCATCGTCCGGCGAAATGCGTATCACTTCCACTCGGGGAACATCTCCTGTATCAAATTGGAGCGAATCCGTTTCATCCGTTAACGCCGTTGACGGAGCATTTCCCGTAACAAAGCCGGCACCTTATCCAACGCCTCGGACAATTTCGCAGGCTCGCGCCCGCCGGCCTGGGCCATGTCGGGCCGTCCTCCGCCACCGCCGCCCACCATCCGCGCCAGATCGCGGACGAGGTTGCCCGCATGGATGCCGCGTTCCTGCACCAGCGCCTTCGTCGTCGCCGCAATGAGCAACGGTTTGTCGTCGATCACCGCGCCGAGCACAATGACGCCACCCTGCATTTTGTCGCGGAACCAGTCCGCCATTTCACGCAGCGTATCGGCGTCGGCGGCTTCCACCCTGGCGACAAGCACCGGAATGTCGTCAATCTCGATGACATTGTCCAGCAAGCTCTGGAAATCCGCGCGGGCCAGCTTGCGCGTGAGCGTTTCAATCTCCTTGTGCGCAGCCCGCAACTCGTTATGCAGCCGCTCGATGCGCTGCGGCAGTTCCTCTGCTGTGCCGCCGAGCAACGCCACGGCCTGCTCCTGGCGCGCACGCAGCGCCTGGATGACCTGCAGCGCGCCCCGCCCGGTGACGGCTTCGATGCGCCGCAGGCCCGCGCCGATGCCGCTCTCCTCGGTGATGAGGAACGGCCCAATATCGCCGGTGCGGGTGACGTGCGTGCCACCGCACAACTCCTGGCTGAACGGCGCATCGGCCGTGCCGACCCGCAGCACACGTACCACATCACCGTACTTCTCACCGAAGAGCGCGGTGACACCCTGCGCCAGCGCGTCGCGGTACGCTTCTTGCCGCGCGCTGACCTCGTAATTCGCCAGTATCGCTGCGACGACGCGCCGTTCGATCTCCAGGCGCTGCTCGACGGTCAGCGGTTTTTCGTAGTTGAAGTCGAAACGCAGGCGTTCAGGGCTGACCAGCGACCCGGCCTGCGCCACGTGACTGCCCAGAACGCTGCGCAGGGCGCGGTGCAACAGGTGCGTGGCGGTGTGGTTACGCATCGTGTCCCAACGGCGTTCGACATCAACCTGCGCGACCACCGGATCGCCTACCCGGGGCTGCCCGGAGACGACGCGCCCGATGTGGACAACCATGCCCTCAAGGGGACGGCGCACGTCTTCGACGGTCACTTCCCAATCGGGGCCAACGATGCGACCGGTATCGGCGACTTGCCCGCCGGATTCGACGTAGAAGCAGGTCTGGTCCAACACCAGTTCTACCGCCTCACCGGGCGCGGCCTCGGTGTCCAGGCCATCCTCGCGCACGATGCCCGCCACGCAGGTATGGACTTCCATGCTACTGTATGGATCATAGCCCAGCGCGCGACCACATTCCTGCTCCTCGATCCAGTCGCGCAGGATGGGGTAAAGCAGGTTGTGCTCATCGGTCTCCATCTGGAACTCGCCGGCGGCCCGTCCGCGCGCGCGCTGTTCCTCACGGGCGACGCGGTAGCCTTCTTCGTCCACGCTCATACCGTGCTCAACGGCGATGTCGCGCGTTACCTCGAAGGGCAGGCCCAGCGTGTCGTGCAAGAAGAAAGCAGCGTTGCCAGGGATGACCGTCTCGCCACGCGCCCGTATGTCCCCTATGATCGCATCCAGCCGGGCCAGGCCCTGATCGAGGGTGCGCAGGAAGCGCTCCTCCTCTCCGGTGATGGTCGCCTTGATGAAATCGGTACGCGCGGGCAATTCCGGGAAAACGTGCCCCATCATCTGAATCACCAGATCGGCCAGTTCGGCCATAAAGGGCCGGTTGAAGCCCAGTCTGCGCCCGTAGCGGATGGCGCGCCGCAACACCATACGCAGCACGTAGCCCTGCCCCTCGTTGGACGGCAGCACGCCGTCCCCGATGAGGAACGTGCCCGCCCGGACGTGATCGGCGATGACGCGGTAGGCCACCAGGTTGGCCTCGCGCTCGGCATCGGTTTGGCCGGCCAGCGCCTGCGTTTTCTCGATGATGGGCCAGAACAGATCGGTGTGATAGTTGGAGGGGACGCCTTGCAACAGCGCGACGATGCGCTCGAACCCCATACCCGTATCCACGTGTTTGGCCGGGAGTGGCTCCAGTTGTCCCCCGCCCAGGCTGTTGTACTGGATGAACACCAGGTTCCAGATTTCGGTAAACCGCGTGCAATCGCCGTTGACGCGGCAGACGTGACCCGGCACACCCTGCTTATCGCATGCTTCGGGACCACGGTCGTAGTTGATCTCACTATTGGGACCACAGGGGCCGGTGTCGGCCATCATCCAAAAGTTATCCTTGCGGCCAAAAGACAGGATGTGAGTGGGATCGATGTCCGTTTCGGTGCGCCAATATTCGGCGGCTTCGTCATCGCGGGGCAAATCGCCCTGGTCATCCTCGAAGATGGTGGCCCACAGCCGGCTTTTGTCCAGCCCAAAGACGCGCGTGAGCAGGTCCCAGGCCCAGCCGATGGCCTCCTTCTTGTAATAATCGCCAAACGACCAGTTACCCAACATCTCAAAGAATGTATGGTGCGTGCCGTCGTGGCCGACTTCCTCCAGATCGTTGTGCTTGCCGGAGACGCGCATACACTTCTGCGTGTCAACGGCGCGGGTGTAGGGCCGGGTTCCCGTCCCCAGGAACACGTCCTTGAACTGGTTCATCCCTGCGTTGGTGAACAGCAGCGTCGGGTCACCGAGCGGCACAAGGCTGGCGCTCGGCACAATCGTGTGTCCGCGCGCGGCAAAGTAGTCCAGAAAAGCCTGGCGAATTTGAGCGCTGGTCGGTTTCTCAGTCATAGCACACTCCTGCAATAGTCAGATAGTCGTTAGTCAGATAGTCGTTAGCCAGGTAGTCGTTGACGACATCAGTTTGATCTATCGAAAGCGCATTGTAAATGGAAAGGGATGGATGTCAACCTCTTCTCGATAGCTTCAAAGTATGGTACAATCATCCCAGCAGAGTGAACTCTGACTTGACTCTATAGACAAAATTAACCTATGACAAAAGCGACACAATTGATTGTAGATGATTTGGATGCCCTGATGCAGGTGCTACCACGCGCGATTCAGAGCGTGTTGGAGAAAGAGGGCCGGCGAGACGATTTACTGGAAGTGATCCTCGACCTGGGCCGGGTGCCGACGGCGCGCTATACCGACGGTGAAGTGGTGTTGTCGCAGCACGAAGTGACCCAAGAAGACATCGACGGGGTCGTGCAGCGCGTGGGGGATTTCGATGCGGACAATCGCGCCGGCATCGCGCGGACGCTGCACCGGATCTCCGCGATCCGCAACCGCAAAGGGGCCGTGGTGGGCCTCACCTGCCGGGTGGGACGCGCGGTCTTCGGGACAATTGCCATCATCGATGACTTGATCACCTCCGGCAACAGTGTCTTGCTTCTCGGCCGGCCCGGCGTGGGCAAGACAACGATGCTGCGCGAGGCCGCCCGCGTGCTCGCAGAGACGAAGCGCGTGGTCATCGTGGACACGTCCAACGAGATCGCCGGGGATGGCGACATCCCCCACCCGGCGATTGGCCGCGCGCGGCGCATGCAGGTGGCCCTGCCGAGCTTACAGCATGAGGTGATGATCGAAGCGGTAGAGAACCACAACCCGGAGGTCATCGTCATCGACGAGATCGGGCGCGAGTTGGAAGCCATGGCCGCCCGCACGATCGCCGAGCGCGGCGTGCAACTGATCGCCACAGCGCACGGAAACACGCTGGAAAACCTGCTGCTCAACCCCACCCTCTCCGACCTGGTCGGCGGCATCGAAAGCGTCACGCTCTCCGACGAGGAAGCGCGCCGCCGGGGCACGCAGAAAACGGTGCTCGAACGCCGCGCGCCGCCCACGTTCGATGTGCTGGTCGAAATCCAGGACCGTCAGCGGGTGTTGGTGCGCGACGACGTAGCGCAGGCCGTCGATGCGCTGTTGCGTGGTCGACCGCGCCCCGAAGTGCTGCGCTACCGGGACGAGGATGGGCAAGTCCGCATGGAGCAGATCGACTGGACAGAGAGTCAAAACGGTGAGGAAAGCGAAAAAGCCCTACCGCCCTCCTGGGAAGTGGAGAAAACCACAAACTTCGTCAGCCGCCGCAAGCTCAAGGAGAAGCGCATCTACGCCTTCGGCATAGCTCGCAACCGGCTACTCCGCGCCGCGCAACTCCTCCACGTGCCGGTGCGCATCGTCGACAACCTGGGCGAAGCGCACGCGCTGGTCACATCCAAGCAGTACTACCGCAAGCGGCCCGGCATCGTCCTCGACGCCGAGAGCCGCAACGTGCCGGTCTACGCGCTGCGGGCGAGCACCGGCGCGCAGATGGAATCCTTCCTCATCGATCTCTTCAAACTATCCGAAGAAGAGGTTGACCCTTTTGCCCTGGCGATGCAGGAAACGGAGCGCGCGATTCAGCGCGTGTTAGCCGGTGAGGAGCAGGCGGTAGACCTCGCGCCGCAAAACGCATTCGTGCGTCGCTACCAACATGAGATGGTGGAGAAAGCCAACCTTGCCTCTCGCTCGCACGGCAAGGAGCCGTACCGCAGCGTGCGTGTCTACCGCGAAGGGTAAACCAGGCACAAAAACTTTCACTTATCAGCAGATTAAGCAGATTTTTTGTCGGCTTAATCTGCTAAATCTTGCTTCGAGGGGAACGCCAGTTCCCCGTCTCTGGCACGCAGCGCGGATCTGGCGATCCGGCGGATCTGGCAATCCGCTCGAAGCCCGCCTATCTCGCTTCGAGGGGAACGCCAGTTCCCCGTCTCTGGGCCCGCCTATCTCGCTTCGAGGGGAACGCCAGTTCCCCGTCTCTGGCACGCAGCGCGGATCTGGCGATCCGGCGGATCTGGCAATCCACTCGAAGCCCGCCTATCTCGCTTCGAGGGAAACGCCAGTTCCCCGTCTCTGGCACGCAGCGCGGATCTGGCGATCCGGCGGATCTGGCAATCCGCTCGAAGCCCGCCTATCTCGCTTCGAGGGGAACGCCAGTTCCCCGTCTCTGGCACGCAGCGCGGATCTGGCGATCCGGCGGATCTGGCAATCCGCTCGAAGCAAAAAAGGACGCAACTGGATGACGACAGGATTATTCATCACACTGGAAGGACCGGACGGCAGCGGGAAGACGACGCAGGCTCGCCTGCTGGCCGAATGGCTGACCGCGCAGGGCTATCCACTGGTGACAACGCGAGAGCCGGGCGGCACGCGCATCGGTGAAGCCATCCGCGCCGTGGTTCACGACTGCGCCCACACCGAGATGGCGCCGCAGGCCGAAATCCTGCTCTACTCCGCGGCCCGCGCGCAGCACGTGGCCGAAGTGATCCGCCCGGCGCTGGCTGCCGGCAAACTTGTGCTGTGCGACCGCTACTTCGATAGCACCTACGCCTATCAGGGCTACGGGCGTGGCCTGCCCCTGGACAGTCTGCGCATGATCACGCACTTCGCCGTGCAGGGCCTCATCCCCGATTTGACGCTGTACCTCGACATCTCGCCGGAGGTCGGCTTGCAGCGCCGCGCGCGCAGCGGCGGGGAATTGAACCGCCTCGACCGCGAGGCGCTGGCCTTCCACGAGCGCGTGCGGGCCGGTTACCTGGAACTCGCCGCCGCCGAACCTGCGCGCTGGCGCATCATCGACGCCGACCGCCCGCCGGAAGACGTGCAACAGGCATTGCGCGCAGCCTTGACCACGAATCTTCACGAATTTACACGAATTAAATCTGCTAAATCTGCTTAATCCGCTGACAATTTTTAGTGGTCAGATTTTAGAAGATTCTGTACTGGTCAACAAGATACTGAATATCCCGACCAGGTTATTTTCACCGCTGAGTTCGCTGAGAGTGCGGAGAAATCGGCGTTGTTTGCAACGCATAGAACCTCTGCGGACTCTGCGCGCTCTGCGGTGCAATATATGTCTGACGACTACAGATTTTAGAAGATTCGCGTAGATTAGCGAGATTAGCGGTTCATTTTCCGAGGGAGACACAATGAGCGTAAAAGTAGCCGTCGCACAAATGGACCCCAAGCTGGGGCAGAACGCAGCGAATCTGGCCCGCATCCTGGCGCTGTTCCGCGAGGCGGCGCGAGAGGGCGCGCGGCTGGTGGTTTTCCCGGAGTGTGCCGTTTCCGGTTACGGCTTTGCGACGCCGGAAGCGGGGTATGCCGCAGCGGAGACCGTCCCCGGCCCGGCGACCGATGCGCTGGCGGCGGCCTGCCGTGAAACCGGCGCTTACGCCGTGGCCGGCTTGCTCGAACGCGACGCCAGTGAGGGCCTTTACAACAGCGCGGCGCTGATCGGTCCTGAAGGCGTGGTCGGCGTGTACCGCAAGGCCCACCTGCCGCTCCTGGGCGTGGATCGCTTCACCACACCGGGCGACAGCGGCTTCCGCGTGTGGGAGACTGCGATTGGGCGCGTGGGCATCATCATCTGCTACGACCTGCGCTTCCCGGAGGCTGCCCGCGTGCTGGCCCTGGAAGGCGCGGACATCATCGCGCTGCCCACCAACTGGCCCGATGGCTCACAGAACGCGCCGCAGTTCGTTACCCGCGCGCGGGCGCTGGAAAACCGCGTGTTCCTGCTGGCGTGCAATCGTTGCGGGGAGGAGAGTGGGTTCTGGTTCTTCGGTCACAGCCAGATCAGCGATCCGGGCGGCAACGTGCTGGCCGAAGCCGGCGCCGGCGAAGAACTCTGCTACGCCGACATCGAGCCGGAGCAGGCGCGCCAAAAGCGCATCGTCCTGCGGCCGGATGCGTTCGAGCTGGATACGGTGGGGGATCGACGGCCTGATTTGTATGGGGCGCTGGTGAAAGCTTGAACAGCCAGGTACGAATGTGTTGATGCCGCGTAGAGGCTTGACTTACACCCAGTAAAGGTATAATCGTTTATGAAAGTCCGTGAAATCATCAAATTGATAGAGGACGACGGGTGGTATTTGATAGCGACAAAGGGTAGCCATCGGCAATACAAGCACTCCACTAAACCTGGTCGCGTTACGATAGCTGGACATCCTAACGACGATTTAGCACCTGGCACACTCAACAGTATTTTCAAGCAGGCTCAGGTACAAAAACCAAAGAGAAGGTAACCAGAGATGTATCGCTTTCTGATCGTTATAGAAAAAGCAAATGGGAACTATTCAGCCTACTCGCCTGATTTACCCGGTTGTGTAGCGACCGGAAGAACGCGCGAGCAGGTCACCCGCAATATGTACCAAGCAATCGAAATGCACGTGCAGGGCATGCTTGAAGACCAGTTACCCATTCCAAAGTCCCATTCTTTTGCCGAATATGTGGCTATTGCACCTGCACATGCAGGTATTTGAGCCGCTTATGCCACACACTGTCTCAATCTATCGTCTCAACCCCGTCGTCGCCATCGAAGATTTCGGCGAGCGCTCGCTGGCGCTGCACTGCGAGGACTTGCGCCTGGTGGAGCTGAACGCCACCGCGCGCGACCTGGTCAACCGTCTGGACGGCGAAAAGACGTTGGAGGATATCGCGGCGGCGATGGCGGCGGATTACCAGCAGCCCTTTGAGATAATTTTTGAGGATATGCGCGTCATCCTCGGACAGATGGAACAACTTGGCATCGTTGAACCGGTGGAACCGGACGCAACGGCAGACCGAACAGAAGCCGTAGAACGACTATCATAACAAGAGGTCAACTATGAACACAACCGAATCGACTCTCTACATCGTCAATCCCGACGTATCGTGCCGCGAGGAAGGGCCAGATGGGGCACTGCTGTTCAATCCCGATACGGATGCCGTGCTCGTCATCAACACCACCGGCCTGCTGATCTGGGAGGCGCTGCGCAAGCCGCGCGACAAAGCGGCGGTCGTCGCGGAGTTGGTGAGCCGCTGCAACAACGTCCCCGCAGACAGCGTGGCGGGGGATGTGGATGAGTTTGTGGAGCAACTGGTCGCCAGGGGATTTGTGGGCATTTATCAAGGTGTGGTGCAGTTTTGAATGTCAGACCGTTGGAACGTTCCAACGGTTTTTTAAAGAGTGCAACCGAACCTTTGGTACAGCCTCGATAATGGAAATGATCGCAAGACTACCTGACTAACGACTATCAGACTATTTTCAGAGAGGAGCATATTATTGGACAACCCCTCCCTTCCCAAAGTGATGGCCGCGCCGAAGTCGGTGGACATTGCGATCACCGGGCGGTGCAACCTGGGCTGCAAGTACTGCTTCTACGCCGACGAGATGGTCGCGCTGCGCGATCTGCCAACCGAGCGCTGGCTAAGATTTTTCGCCGAGTTGGGCGACCTGGCGGTGCAGCGTGTGACTCTGACCGGCGGCGAGGTCTTCACCCGGCCCGATCTGTTCGAGCTGATTGACGGCGTGATTGCCAGCCGGATGCGCTACGGCTTGTTGACAAACGGGACGCTCATCACCGAAAAGACACTCGCGCAATTTGAGCACGGCAAACGCCGCCTGCGCCTGGATTCGATCCAGATTTCGATTGACGGCTCGCGGGCGGAAATCCACGATAAGACGCGCCCCGGCAGCTTCGACCGGGCTATCCGTGGGCTGCGGCTGCTGGTAGAAGCGGGGTTCCCAATGACGGTGCGCGTGACGATCACCCGCCACAACGTTGATGACCTGGAGAACATCGCCCACCTGCTCCTGGAAGACGTGGGCCTGAAGAGCTTCAGCACCAACGAAGCCTACGCCTGCGGCATCGTCGAGCGCCAGGAAGACAACCTCATCCTGACCCCCGCGCAGCGCCGCCAGGCCATGCGAACGCTCACCGACCTGGTGGCGCGCTACAACGGGCGCATCGGCGCGTCGGCAGGGCCGCTGGCGCTGGCGCGCGAAGCCGAGCGCATCGAGGCGGCGCTGGCGCACGGCGAGACCGGCTTCCCCGGTCGCGGGACCTTGTGCGGCTGCGGCGGCATGTGGAGCAAGCTGGCGGTGCTGCACGATGGGACCATCGTCCCCTGCCACAACCTGAGCGGGCTGGCGCTCGGCGTCATCGGCGTGGACGATTTCCGGCAGGTGTGGCTGTCGCATCCCACAATGGTGATGCTGCGACAGCGCCACACCATCCCGCTGCAATCGTTGGAGACGTGCCGCGATTGCATCTACCAGGGATTCTGTACCGGCGGCTGCCCGCAAGGCGCGATCTTCCACACCGGCGAGGTCAACGCGCGCAATCCGATGAACTGCTACCGCGTCTTCAAGGGCGAGGACCCGTATTACACTTTGGAGACCGGTGAGGCAATGTAACCGCGATTTCCAAATCGCGAGAGGAGCATTGCGATGAGCGGTTTAGAAGCATTGCAATCCGTACAATTCGTCACCGCAAAGGGCAAACGATTTGCCGTCATTGATAAAGAGAATTGGGAAGCCCTGATCGAGTGGCTGGAAACAATAGAGGACACAAACATCGCACGACAGGCGTTCGCCGCGCTCAAAGCGGCTGGCGGTAATCGTCAGCGGGCAGGCTGGATGGAGTGACAGACATTAGCAGCGGAAATTGGGGGAGTTGTCGTGCCGTCTACGTGATGTCCTATACGTTGACGGACTTGCAGGAAATTTATGATGCTCAAAGTATACCTTGATAACTGCGTATTCAATCGCCCTTTTGATAATCAGGGTCAGATTCGAATTAAGCTCGAAACGGAAGCGAAATTCTACATTCAGGCTTTGATAAAACAACGTCAGCTTGTGTTGATCTGGTCGTACATCCTTGAACTGGAAAATGCGCACAACCCATTTATCGAACGACGCAATACGATTAAATCTTGGCAAAAGTTAGCCCAAGTGGATATCAGTGAGACTGAGAACGTCCTCTCCACTGCCCATTTGGTGCAAAAACTCGGACTAAAAAGTAAAGATGCATTGCACATAGCCTGTGCAATCGAAGCTGGCGCAGATTACTTTATCACGACCGATGACTTGCTTATCAAAAAAGCGAGCGCACTGGACAAAATACAAGTGGTCAATCCATTGGATTTCATAGACCGTATAGAGGAAGTAACATGACTACAGATACCGAAATCAGAGCTAGAGGCATCAAAACACTAATCAAGGGATTGGGTGAATTAGACGCTGAACGTTTCATCACCTTGTTGCTACGCGAGCCTTTCGATTATACAAAATGGCAACGGAGCCTGTGGAGTGATAAAAGTATCGAGGAAATTAGCCGTATGGCGATGCAAAACCGTGTAACGGCGTTACAAGGAGATTTATGACCACCTGTGACCCCCTCCCCGACAACGCCCCCGCCGCGTCGGCCCTCAACCTGCCGGACGGTGTGCCCGCACTGACGAGCTTCTACCTCTACCTGACCGACGGCTGCAACCTGAACTGCCGCCACTGCTGGATCGCGCCGCGCTTTGTGAACGGCAAACCCGACCCCGGCGAGTGCCTGGACCTGGATCTGCTGCGCAAAGCCGTGGCGGAGGCCAAGCCGCTGGGCCTGCGCAGCGCCAAACTCACCGGCGGCGAGCCGACCCTTCACCCGCAGTTCGTCGAGATCGCCGATTATTTGACAGCCGAGGGCTTATCCCTTACCATGGAAACAAACGGCACGCTGATCGATGCAGCGTTAGCCCGGCACCTTAAGGAGAAAACAAAGCTGTGGCATGTCTCCGTCAGTATCGACGGCCCCAATGCCGAAGTCCATGATGCTTTTCGCCGCGTCCCCGGCAGCTTTGACGCTGCTGTTAACGGCCTGAAGCACCTGGTTGACGCGGGATTTCGACCGCAGGTGATCATGAGCGTACACAGGGGCAACGTGGAACACATCGAAGCCGTGGTGAACATGGCCGTGAGCCTGGGCGCGGGGTCCGTGAAGTTCAACCCCGTGACGCACACCGGGCGCGGCATCGCGATGCACGAACACGGCGAGACGCTGGACTTCGACGAGACGATGACCCTGGCGCACTGGATCCGCGGGGAGCTACAACAAAGGACGCCGATCCGCCTCATCCTCTCCACGCCGCTGGCGCTGTACACCGTGAGCGAGTTGGTCCACGCCGGGAACAACGGCATGTGCCACGTCCGCCACATCCTGGGTCTGCTTGGCTCCGGCGAGATGGCCCTGTGCGGCATCGGGCGGACGATTCCGGCGTTGGCCTTCGGCAACCTGCGCGACAAAAGCGTGACGGACGTGTGGTTCAACAATCCTGTGCTGCAAGAATTGCGCCGCGAGTTGGACGAACCTTATCCCGGCGTGTGTGAGCAATGCATCCACGCGGGCCGCTGCCTCACCTACTGCGTGGCGAACAACTACGAGGCTAGCGGGCGGTTGGTCGCGCCCTCGCTGTTGTGCGCCGAAGCGTACGAGCGCGGGGTGTTTCCCATAGGGCGATTGCGGCAAAGGGGATAGTCTTCGATGCTGGAATTCGACCCTGAGGACGTTGTTGCCATTCACGCATCATCCGTGTTTAGCCAAAAAGGCGCTTTGCTTTTCTTAGGTCCTTCCGGTACGGGCAAGACTACAGCATGTAACCTTTTTGGCTCCCATATGGAGATCTTGGCTGAAGACGCCGTCTATCTTGTGCCGCATCCTGCGCCGCATCCGAACAATGGCTGGGAGGTATTCTGCGGGGACAAATTTGCCCATATCGAAACGGTCCAGTCTTTTTTGGAACGGGCGACGGCATTATCACATGTGCCGTTACGCGCGATTTTCCGTTTGCGCCAGGCTGAAGTGCCGCGTTTGGAAAAGATCGACCCGCTGTTGACTTGCCGTTATTTAACCGATGCGTTTTTCGAGGTCGTCCAGCAGCGCTCGTATACTTTGGAAGTCAAGCGGCGTGCTTTTTCTGTGTTGGCAGAAGTTGCCCGATTTTTGCGTGGATACGAGTTTAATTTTGATCTTTCGCCGAAAACACTGGATATATTGAATCGAGAAATGGAACTGTGGTGATTGTTTTTCACAATCGCTTGGGGATGTACCTGTTGATAAGTAAAGTTTGATAACCACATCGGTTGGAGGTATCTGATGGAAAAAGAGCATTTATCTATGAAGATCGATTATGTAAAACCTGCGGCGTTGGACCTGGGACCTGTGACGGTTGCCTATGGTGGAAGTTGTGGCAATGGTAGAACCCCGACGGGGGGACCCGACTGCACTTACGGGAATAGCGCTACGGGAACGTGTGCTGAAGGCCTTTTTGCGTCTGCTTTTTGTAGAGACGGTAGCGGTGGGTTCACGTAAACAATGTTATTGAGTAGATTTCTAATTCTCGCTCCGTTAGGAAAGTTTTCCAGTGTATACAGTATACCAATACCAGGGATCAAGTATGGCAGGCACGTTTCGCTTTGGCGACCTGCTTCTTATTGATCCTGTCGGTTTACCCCAATTGCGCCGAGGGGATGTGGCAGTCTTTTACAAACCGGAGTCTGATGGTAGCGCGCGTATCGTTGTCGCCCATCGTGTTGTGGCGCGCGACGTCGATAGCCTAATCACTCAGGGAGATGCGTGTGCTTCGCCCGACGTTGCCGTGGTTCACTCGTCGCGGCTACTCGGTCGTGTGGCGCGTGTGCAGCGCGGCAATAAGTCTTATGGGGTTTGGGGTGGTTTGGCCGGTCGGCTATGGGCGCGCTGGGTGCGTCTCCGGCGCTGTCTGCTGGCGTTGGGCCGCGCGCCATACCGTTGGCTGCGCGCCAGCGGCGTTGTGCGGCGTCTCTGGCGACCATCTGTTGCCCACGTGACGCTGGCGACCGGGCAAGGACCGATAGTGAAGTATCTGTATCATGGGAAAACGGTCGCCACCTGGCGCCCTGAGCATCAGTCCTATTGGTGCCGTAAGCCGTATGACCTGGTGTTAGACGCGCCGCTGCCGACCACGAATGACCTCGAATAAACGAATGAGGGTGCCTGGTGTAGAGGCAGCGGATAGAAATTGAGGATCAGGGATGAGTCTATCCCAATTTCTGATTTTCAATCCTCTTTCGCACCTGGCAGAGGACGATTCTTGAGGGCGACGACATATCGTCCTCAATTTTTTGTATTGCTTGAGCTTCGCGGCATTCAACATCCATAAAAGCATATACTAACCGCATACTAAAATTGTCATTTCATCAGCAGATTTAGCCGATTGAGCAGATTTTCGACCGACTTACAACGCACAATCTGCTGACAGGAATAAGGAAGTTTTACCGCACGCTTAGTATAGCTGGCCACAAAACTGCATCCGGTCTCCGACCGCGCCACCGCAGGCTCTGGCGTGAGCGGGCACGGTCAGAGACCGGCCCGAGCGCGAGAAATTGCTCTTTTACAGATCCTGGCAGAGGATTTCTCCGAATTTACCTGCATACGGCGCACCTTTTTGACGTTTCCCGGCGACTATACTAGCAAACCACTCGAACGTGGGAGGATAACACGAACGTGCTGTTGAGGCAAGAGCGTAGACGTGCAATCCATTCATTGTTCTGTGTCCATCATAGTCAGATCAGTTGGAAAGGAGAATACGATGTTCAAGAAACTCAAACTTTGGTATAACAGTAAAAAGGGAAAGGACACGCTCATCGGCGTGCTTTCCGCAGCGCTGTTGCTGTCATTGTTGGGCCAGTTCGGCCTCCTGAAGGGGTTGGGTGGCCTGCTCTCCGGCACCGCCGGCCCCGGCGAGGGTGAGTACAGTTGTATGCCCACCTGCAATGAAACCGACGCCAAATTCCTGTCCATGCCGGGCGACAATATGGCCTCGTTCGGCGGCGCGCAGATCGATATGTGGATCACCGCCGACAAGTCGCAGCCGTCCTTCGAGATCGGCATCTTCGACGGCGACTCCGGCCTGGACAATACCGGCGCTTTGAATAAGGCGGCGGGCAACTGGGACAGCACCACGACCGAGTGTGTCTACACGCTGTACGCCGATCCCGGCAAAGATGGCCCGCCTTCAGATCCCACAACCGAGGTCATCGTAGCACAATGGCTAGGGAACACCAACGCTATGCCCAACAACGCCTGGTTCGTGCAGACGGTTAATAATCACGCAGATGCTCTATCCGGCGATGGCAAAGTCTACAATTATCGCCTCACCGTCACGCGAGATCCAATCGGCTCCGGTATCAGCGCCTTCAAGCTCCGCGTCAAGAGCGCCATCATCAGCAGCGGGCGGTCCGACTTGGTGGACTCCAACTTCGCCGTTGTTGGGATGATGGCCAATATGAACGATGTAAAAATCCTATATCCTGAATTTGTCGATTGGAACAACATGGGACCAACGACCTACGACGGGAGCTGGGAATTCTACTTCGATGTGCCGTCGGGCGCGACAAGCATCAGCTTCTGGGATGGGGATTTTGATCGCGGTCCCGACGCCGCTGGTGATGACAGAGATATCGACGATTTGAACACTGTGGGCATCCCTCAGTGGGCCGATCCGACGATCACCAATCCTGAAGGTGAAACCGGAAAAGGAGCTCCTGCTGATGATTACTCGCATGTTGGTTTCCGCCGTTCCCCCGCCGTCATCTACAAAATCATCGGCCCCAACAACGACCCGATCTTCACCAACGACAACCCCTCCGGTACGGAGGAGTGGGAGGAGTTCGTCGTCGGCACAAATCCAGAAACCAATCCGGACTTGCTGGTGAACGAGATCAAGCCGGGATCGTACAAGCTCCTCATCGAGGGCCTGGACGTGTTCAACACCGTCTGGTTCCGCATCAACTACGACATCACCGACCAGCCGCCGGATACGTGCCCGGTCTGCCCGGTGTGCCCCGAGATCCCGCCGCAGCCGACGGTTGAGCCGACGCCGGAACCTACCCTCGAACCGACGCCGGAACCCACGCCCGAACCCACCCCGCCGCCGGAGGAACCCGAGATCTGCCAGGTTGCTATGCCCGTGGACGTGCTCTACGTGCTCGACATCTCCGGCAGTATGGATGATCTTTATCCAGGCGAGAGTGGCCAGTTGGGCACCAAACTCGACGCGGCGAAGAATGCGATCATAGCGCTCAACACCTGGGTCCAGGCGCAGGGGAACGGCAGCCGCGTGGCGCTGACCACCTTCAACGCCCAGACCATGCGCGGGGACCGCAACCGCCGCCAACCCAACATCCAGTTGGTCTCTGGGTTCACCGACAACTTCAGCAACTTCAACGCACAGGTGATGGGCCTGCGGGCCGGCGGCTGGACGCCCACTTCGTTCGCGCTCGACAACGTCACGCAATGGCTACCTGGACAGCTCCAATCCGGACGCAACGCGCTGGTGATCCTGCTCTCCGACGGCGTGCCCACCGTGGACTACGACAAGCTGGTCTTCGACGGCGGTAAAGTGGAGAAAGTCAACGTTTACGATGCCAACAACGTCGCGCTGCCCATTGACGTGGTGCGCGCCAGCGGCGCTGCCGAGCAGCACGGTCAGACCGCCGGCGAACCCGTCGCCGACGTGATGACGGCGATCAACAACCTGAAGGCCGCGATGCCCGACGTGCCCGTCTCGGTGATCGCCATCCAGGCAGCGCCCGGTGAGGGCGTCTTCAACGACCAGGTGCTGCGTTACGTCGCAGAGCGAGGCGCCGGCAACTTCTATATGACCAACAACCCCGAGGACTTGCAATCCGCGCTCAAGTGGGTGTTCGTCGAGGTCGCCTGCGAGGAAGGCGCGCCGCCGCCCCCCAACCCGCCTGAACCGCCTGCCCCCCCCACCTGCACGAACTACCAGTTGACCGCGCAGGAGAAGAATATGCAGAAGCGTGTCCGCCTGGGAATCCAGAACAACGATACAGCGAACATGCAGGTTACACGAATTTACATCGAGAACTGGCCCTCGCAGTGGGGCGCGCTCGAAGGACTCCGCTTCTTCGGTGGGGATTGGATCACCGTGAACGCCGGGGCGGCGCCTGTAGACCTGGCCGTCAACGCGGTCCTGAATCCCGGACAGCAAAAAGACATCATCGCCAAGTTTGCCAACAACGTCTCCAACGATGTGAGCGGGTGGACTGGCTACGTCGAGCTGCAGAACGGCTGCCGGATCAACTTCGGGTCGGGCGGCGGTTCGACGCCCCCAACGCCCCCGCCGGCCGGCTGCCCCAACCCGCGCGTCAACCAATACCACGTGGAGAACACGACCAACAATCCGTTCTACGGGATCAAGTTCGAGTACCAGAGCGGGACTGAGATCAAGAACGGCAACTACGACGAGTTCGCCTACGTCCTCGACGCGACCAACGCAGCGGCGCTGACCTCGATGCAGGTGGAAGCCAAGGCCGGGTCGCGCATCGGCACGGCGACGATCAGCGGGTGCTCGTTCACCCAAGCTACGCCTTGCGCCGCCGTTCAGGACTCGAATAGGTACTTCAGCTTCCAATTCCTGGGGGCAAGCGATAACGGCGACGGCACGTACACGCTGCGCTTCAAGGTACAGGTGCTGACGAACCGTGCGCTCAGCCACACCACGTTCGGTCTGCCGACCGGGGTCGTGCCTTCATCGCCCAACAACAACTACCAGAGCCAGGTCTGCCCGTAAACTCCGGTTGTGTATAGCCAAACTGGGCGGTGCGACGATCACACCGCCCAGTTTTTGTTGAGGCGTTTCAATTCCAGACCTGACAGGTTTCGGAAAACCTGTCAGGTCTGGCGCAATCCCCACCTCAAGATTTCGAAAAGATACCCGCTTTGTCAGTTTTAGGTTCTTGAGTTATAGTAGTATCAGTAGATCTAATTGTGCTTGGGTTAGATCGCCGATCCAGCCCAGAACGGGGATCTGACGATCCCCGTGGAGCATTTTTGGATCGACTGAGTATCAGTAGAACTAATCTTGCTTGGGCTGGATCGCCAGATCCAGCCCAGAACGGGGATGACGATCCCCGTGGAGCATTTTTGGATCGACTGAGTATCAGTAGAACTAATCTTGCTTGGGCTGGATCGCCAGATCCAGCCCAGAACGGGGATGACGATCCCCGTGGAGCATTTTTGGATCGACTGAGTACAGATATTAGATATCATGACCCTTTTTACCATTTCCAAACGACTATATCCATGAGTGTAAATTTCAATACATTGCCCGATGAAGAACTGGCGCGATTGGCGCGGGATGGAGATCGGCTGGCCTTCGACGTTCTCTGCGACCGCTACCTGCCCGTCGTCTACAACCGGCTGCGCGCGTTGCTCCCCTTCGATGCTGTCGATGATGTGACACAGGAGGTCTTCATCGCGGCGGTGGGAGCGATCCGCACCTATCGGGCGACGGCGACCTTCCGCACGTGGATCTCAGGCATCGCACGGCACAAAGTCGTTGATTTCTATCGCCAGCGCGGTCGTCAACCGGAAACGGTGGAACTCGATCCAGAGGTCAACGATGTGGCGGAGCAGAGCGGCTGGCAGGAGCAGGCGGCCGTACGGATGGCGATGCGGCAGCTACCCGACCATTATCAGGACGTGCTCCTCTTGCGCTTTGCCGAGGGGCTGCCTTTCCAAGATATCGCCGACACCCTCTGTCTTTCGTTGGAGGCGACCAAATCTCGCTATCGCCGGGCGATCGCCGCCATAGCCGAAGTGTTGGGGAAAGAGCAAGAGAGAAGGAAAGAGTAGGTAAGGAACGGGGCATTTTCCGATCCACGGAAGATCGAGGAAAGCATGGAAACTCAAGAGATGAGAACCAATCAGAGCACACAAGCCGATGCCGAGGCGCGGGTGGAGGCATTGCTGGCGCGAACGCTGACGCCACAGCCGCCACCGGAATCCCTGCGGCGTCAGGTGCGAAAGCGGGTTGCAGAGGCATGGGAGCGTCGTCCGCTGACCGTGGGACAACGGATGCGGGCCTGGCTGCGCGTCTCTATGTATCAGAGAGCCTGGGCCACCGTCGTCGCGCTTGCTGTCGTTGCCGTTGTCGCGGCGTTAGTTTTCCCTTCCGGCGGCGTGCCGGTCGCGGGGACGGTTGTGGGAAAAACGGGCACCGTCGTAGCGGCCCTGGCAACCGTCGCGGTCATTGCCGTCGTCGTCGCCTGGTTCCTACATAAACATCGGCATTGATCTCTCAGAGCGAGGAGCTATGCGCCGCCCATATTCCGTTGACTTACCGATAAATCTGGCTCTACTCAGTAGATCGCAAATTGCTCTGAGGGGATCGCCAGATCCCCGTTCTGGCCTGGATCTGGCGATCCAGCCCAAGCAAAATTAGAACTACTGATACTCGCTATTTGCGGTTGGCCGAAAACGAGCAGATTGTCATCACCCGTCATGGAAAACCCGCCGGCGTACTCATCGGCTTTGGGACAGAAGATGATTGGTTCGATTACCGGCTAGAACATGACCCGCGCTTTTTGCACCGCGTCGCTGAAGCACGGCAGAGCCTTCGCCTGGGCCATGGCACCAGGCTGGAAGACCTGGAGGCGTAGAAGACACACTATCTTTTAGCCCGTAGGGCCTTGCCCTCTCATCTCGATGCTTTAGCTTCGCGCTTTTCCACGCATAACGAGGCGTTGCGACTTGCAACGCCTCGTTGTTGTTATGATCAGTTTATGCTTGCTAGAGATCGTCAGAGCCCGGCGTAACGTGCTGAAACCGCGGATCTGACGATCCGCTCTGAGCCCGCCTCCACTTATGCTTGCCAGGGATCGTCAGATCCCGGCGTAGCGCGCCGAAGCCGCGGATCTGACGATCCGCTCTGAGCCCGGCTAACCAATGCTTCCCCATTGATGCTTGCCAGGGATCGTCAGATCCCGGCGTAACGTGCCGAAGCCGCAGATCTGACGATCCGCTCTGAGCCCGCCTCCACTTATGCTTGCCAGGGATCGTCAGATCCCGGCGTAGCGCGCCGAAGCCGCGGATCTGACGATCCGCTCTGAGCCCGGCTAACCAATGCTTCCCCAT